>OJNH01000078.1_pt1 | contig 81093 bp, 65 predicted proteins | sample 1597361 | NCBI WGS metagenome assembly OJNH01 (sample SAMEA2452136, study PRJEB22498) | human gut metagenome | biome: human feces; feature: human gut; material: feces | place: Australia | collected 2012
AAAAATAATTTAGTAAGTTATAATGGATGGTTAAAAATAGAAAATAATACATTAGTAAATGATAAAAAAGAAAAAATAAGATTAAAAGGAATAAGTACACATGGATTACAATGGTATTCAAAATATGCAAATTATGATATGATGAAAAGCTTAAAAGAAGAATTTGATATAAACTTATTTAGAATAGCAATGTATACAGAAGAAAATGGGTATATATATAATAAAAGTTTAAAAAATAAAGTAGAAGAAATAGTAGAAAATGCAAAAAAATTAGACATGTATGTAATAATAGACTGGCATATATTAAGTGATGGAGATCCATTGATGCATAAAGAAGAAGCAAAAGAATTTTTTAGAGAAATGAGCTTAAAATATAAAGATTATCCAAATGTAATATATGAAATATGTAATGAACCAAATGGAAATGTAACATGGGAAAATAATATAAAACCATATGCAGAAGAAGTAATAAAAGAGATAAGAGAAAATAGTAAAAAATCAATAATAATAGTAGGAACGCCAACATGGAGTCAAGAAGTAGATAAGCCAGCAAAAAACAAAATAAATGATGAACAAGTAATGTATGCCTTACATTTTTATTCAGGAACACATACAGAATGGTTAAGAGAAAGAGTAAAAGAAGCACTAAAAGACATACCAATATTTGTAAGTGAATGGGGAGTAAGCGATGCGAGTGGTAATGGAGGAGTTTATAAAGAAGAAACAATAAAATGGATAAACTTCATGAAAGAAAATAATTTAAGTTATGCAGTATGGTCATTATCAGACAAAAATGAGTCATCAGCTTTACTTGTTTCAGGAGCAAGTGCAAATATGGTAACTGAAAATAGTTTATCAGAAGCAGGAAAACTTATAAAAAGTGTAATAAAAGATTAAAATTTATTGATAAAACTAAATATATATAATATAATTTAATTGTAGTTAAAAGGAGTGTAAATATGGAAAAAGAAAATGATTTAAACAAAAATCAAGAACAAAATGATAAAGAAAAAAACAAAACTGCAAAAAAAGATACAACTAAAAATAAAACTAATTCTAAAAAGAAAGAAAATAACAACGCAAAAAAGGAAAGTAAAAACAAAGAAGAAAAAAATAATGAAAAAGAAGAAACTATTAAAGTAGAAGAAACTATAAGTAGTACGACTATAGAAACAAAAGAAAATGGTATTTTAAGAAAAATAATTATAATTGCTATTACAATATTAATTTTAATAATTTGTGGAAAGTCAATATATAATGCTATAAATAAAGATGATAGTATTTCTGGTGTAAAAAAACTTTTAAATGCAAAATATACTAGCGTTAATTGTATTGATTCATCTTGTAATGGATTTATAGTAGTTGATGGTGATAAATTAAGTAAATATAAAATAATTCTTTATAATGTTAATGGAAAGAAAGTAGCAAATTATAAAGTAAATTATAATAGCTCAGATAAAACTACTGAAATGCCTAAAGAAATTGGAGATAATTATTATATTTCTGCAACAATGGATATAAAAAATCTAAAGATTTCTAAATATTCTATAAAGAATAAAAGAGGGAAATCTATTTATGAAACTGAAAATAAATTATCTGTTTTAAATGATAATTATATATTAATGGAAGATGCAAAAGCAAAAACTGGTGAATATACAATATTAACAAAAAAGGGTAAAACAAAGTACAGTAATATATCAGATGTAGACACATATCTAAATGGAAAATATATTGTAACTAAAATAGATGATACTTATTCAATATTAAATGAAAAAGGTGAAAAGATATTAACTAACTATGAAATAAGAAAAGTAGTTACAGATGAAAAAGATAATGAATTATATATGATTGTTAAAAATACAGTTGATAATGTTTATAATTATTATAGTATTTCAAAAGAAAAAATTATAGGTGATAGTTTTACTAGTTATACATCTTCTGATGAAAAAGGAGAACTTGTAATTACTAAAAAAGAAAATGATAATGATGTAAAATATACTTTATCAAAAGATGGAAAACAAACAAAATTAGAAGATTCTAAAGAAGCAATTCAAAAGATTAAAGAAAAAGTTGATTCAGATAAATATAAATTATATGAAGATAGTGTATATAGTTCTGATCAAAATAATGTTCTTGTAGATAGTAAAAGTGAAAAATCATTTGGAGTATTGAATTTAAAAAATAATAAATTTAAATCATTATATAACTATAAATCAGATAAAAATTATGTTTATTCAACTGTTTCAAAACTTAATTCTATAAATAAAGAAGATAATATTTTAAAAATTTCATGTTCAGATTATTCTTGTGATAAAAAAGAATCAATAATATATGATGTAAAAAATAATAAAGAATTATATAAAGTAGAAAATATTAATGTTTCAGATTATAAAGAATATGAAGATGGATATAAAGTTGTTAGTTTTTCAAGTGATAGAACTAATAATTATGGAAGTAAAAATGTAGTATTTGATAAATCAAATAAAGAAATAGAAGTATCTAATAATAATATAATAATTGTTGATAAAAAATTAGTTTATGGTGAAGAAGATAATTATTCAATTACATTATATTCTGTTAAACAAGGTAAAACATTAAATACACAAAAAGCTACAAAAGAAGAAGTTTCAGGTAATGTAGTTTATAAATATACTGATAAAGATGATAATATAATAATTATTAATTCAAAAGGAAATGAAGTAATAAAAGTTTCAGACAATGATTATTTTAAATCAAGTGATGGAAATTATATTTATATAAAAGAAAATATGTTATACGTTTATAATATTAAAAAGAATAAAACATATAAATATAAAATGAGAGATAATGAAAAATTAAATGATGCTTCTGGAGATATAATAAGTCCTTATAGAAATACAATATTTGTTAACAATAGTAGTGATAAATATGTTAAGGTATTAAATTTTAAAGGAAATCAAATTAAAAAAATTAAAAATGTTGAAATATCTGAAGTAGAATTTAATAAAGATGAAAAGAAAGCATTTATTATAGTTAAGAAAAATACTAAAGAAGGAAGCTTATACGGACTTTATGTGGCAGAGTAAAAAATCCAAATTTTTGGATTTTTTTCTTTTAGTTAAATGTTGATAAGATATGATCTTAATTTTTATTTAAGTATTTTTCCTTGCTTTTATTTGTATTATAAAGTAAAATAGAGGTGTTGTAAAAAAATAAGTGTGGTGAAAAATATGTTACAAGTAAATAATTTAAGTTTAAAATTTAATACAAGAGTATTATTTGAAAATGTTAATTTAAAATTTGAAAAAGGAAACTGTTATGGTGTAATAGGCGCAAATGGTGCGGGTAAATCTACATTCTTAAAAGTACTTAGTGGAGAAATAGAGTCAACAACAGGTTCTATTGTTATGTCTAAAGGCGAAAGAATGTCAGTATTAAAACAAGATCATAATGCTTATGATGAATATAAAGTGCTTGATACAGTAATAATGGGTAATACAAAACTTTATAGCATAATGAAAGAAAAAGATGCATTATATTCAAAAGAAGATTTTACAGAATCTGATGGTATAAAAGTAGGTGAGTTAGAAGCAGAATTTGCGGATCTTAACGGATGGAATGCTGAAAGTGATGCCGCTATACTTTTAAGTGGACTTGGAATAGATGTTAGTTATCATGAAAAACTAATGAAAGATTTAAGTGGTGCAGAAAAAGTAAAAGTGTTACTAGCATCCGCTCTTTTTGGAGATCCTGATATCCTAATACTTGATGAACCAACAAACTATCTTGATATAGAAGCAAAAGTATGGCTTGAAGAATTTTTACTTAATTTTGATAATACAGTAATAGTAGTATCACATGATAGACACTTCTTAAATAAAGTATGTACACATATGCTTGATATAGATTATGGTAAGATTACATTATTTATTGGTAACTATGACTTTTGGTATGAATCAAGTCAGTTAATATTAAAACAAATGAAAGATTCAAATAAAAAGAAAGAAGAAAAAATAAAGGAATTAAAGGACTTTATCGCAAGATTCTCTGCAAATGCGTCAAAAAGTAAACAAGCAACAAGTAGAAAAAAATCATTGGAAAAAATTGAACTTGAAGAAATGAAAGCATCTTCTAGAAGATATCCATATATAAATTTTGAAGTAGAAAGACCTCTTGGAAAAGATGTGCTTGAGTTAAAAGGAATAAGCAAAACCATTGATGGAGAAGTTGTACTTAAAAATATGAATTTAACTATTAATACAAATGATAAAGTAGGTTTTGTTGGAACTAATGAACTTGCAATAACAACACTTTTCAAAATAATAACAGGTGAATTAGAACCAGATTCTGGTGAAGTAAAATGGGGAACAACAGTAAAATATGATTATTTTCCTAAAAATCATGATAAGTTCTTTGATAATAATTATGATTTAATTGATTGGTTAAGACAATATTCAAAAGAACAAGAAGAACCATTTATTAGAGGATTCTTAGGTAGAATGTTATTTTCTGGTGATGAAGCACTAAAGAAAGTAAAAGTATTATCAGGTGGAGAAAAGGTAAGATGTATGATGAGTAAACTTATGCTTAGTGGAGCAAATGTTCTTGTTATGGATGATCCAACTAACCATTTAGATATTGAGTCAATAACATCACTTAATAAAGGTATGGAAAATTTTAAGGGAGCACTTTTATTCTCATCACATGACCATGAACTTTTATCAACAGTTGCAAATAGAATTATAGAATTTAAAGAAGATGGAAAATATATTGATAAAATGATGAATTATGATGAATACTTAGAATCTGTTAAGTAGGTGAATTATGGAAAGAGAAAACTTATTTAACCTTTATGTTGAAGCATATTTTGGAGTAAGAGAAATGGATGAATATGATTTAAAAGAATATGTTCTTAAAGATATTGAAAATTATATAAAAGATTTTGTATATACAAATGATATAGATATAAATTATGCCAAAGAAAATGCTGAAAGAATAAAAGATGAAGTAAATATCAAAACTAAATTACAATCTAGTTTAATACTCTTAAATAAAATGAATGCACCAGAAGAACTTATATTACTTGTTAGAAAAAAGATAAAAGAATTAGATGAATGAGAAAGAAACAAAAGTTTTTGTTTCTTTTTATTAGTTCTTGATGTATAATAATGAGCCAAGAGGTGAAATATATGAAAATAGAAGAATTAGAATTGTTATCAAGTAAAATAAGTAATATTAATTTGTTAAACAGTATTGTTGAAACTTTTGATAACGTGTCATATGAAGTAAGAACAAGACTTTTGGAAGAATTAAAAAACTGTGATTATAATGTAAAAGCATGCAGTATAGCTATAGATAAAGATGTATTAGAAAATAGAACAATAGAAGAACAAATAAGATTAATTGAAGAGTTAAAAAACTGTGATTATAATGAAAATACATATAATATAGCTATAGATAGAACTGTGTTAGAAAATAGAACAATAGAAGAACAAATAAGATTAATTGAAAAGTTAAAAAACTGTGATTATAATGAAAATGCATGTTATACAGCTGTAAATAGTAATGTGTTAAAAAATAGAACAATAGAAGAACAAATAAGATTAATTGAAAAGTTAAAAAACTGTGATTATAATGAAAATGCATGTTATACAGCTGTAAATAGTGATGTGTTAAAAAATAGAACAATAGAAGAACAAATAAAATTAATTGAAACATTAAAAAGCTATGATTATGGTGAAATACAATATTATATAGCTGTAAATAGTGATGTATTAGAAAATAGAACAATAGAAGAACAAATAAGATTAATTGAAAAGTTAAAAAACTGTGATTATAATGAAAATGCATGTTATACAGCTGTAAATAGTGATGTGTTAAAAAATAGAACAATAGAAGAACAAATAAAATTAATGGAAGAATTAAAAAACTGTGATTATAATAGGAATGCATATCGTATAGCTATAGATAGTGATGTATTAGAAAAAAGAAAAATAGAAGAACAAATAAGATTAATGGAAGAATTAAAAAAATGTGATTATAATGATTATGCATGTATGATAGCTAAAAATAGTAATGTATTAAAAAATAGAACAATAGAAGAACAAATAAAATTAATGGAAGAATTAAAGAATTGTGATTATAATGATTATGCATATGATATAGCTAAAAACAGTGATATATTAAAAAAAAGAACAATAGAGGAACAAATAAAATTAATGGAAATATTAAAAAAATATGATTATGATATATATGTATATCAAATATTTACTGATATTGCTATGATATATGGCAAAACACTAGAAGAACAAATAAAAATAATGGAAGAATTAATAAATTGTGATTATAGTAAATATGCATATGAGGTAGTTATAAGTTCTATTGGTACTAGAACAGTAGAAGAGCAAATAAGACTAGTAGAAGAATTAAAAAAATGTGATTATAATGAATATGCACGTAATATAGCTGCAGATAGTGGTGTATTATACAACAGAACACTAGAAGAACAACTAAAATTAATGGAAGCGTTAAAAAAAAGTGATTATAACAAATATGTATATAAAATAGCTATAGACTATGACATATTAAAAAATAAAAATATAGAAGAACAACTAAATTTAATGAGAGCTTTTATAAAAAAAGGAAAAGTAAGCCATAATGATAATTTACAAAAAATACAAAATATTAAAGAATATAAAAAATATTTAAAAAAATTGAAAAAAGAATTAGGAAAAGATGCAGATGTAAGATTAGATACTATGGTACTTGAATTTATTCCAGATAAAAAGGATAGAAGAAAAGAAAACTAAATTTTCTTTTTTTACTACTTGACAAGTGTACAAAATACACATATAATGAAATTGGTGATAACATGGAAGTAAATAATCCTTTATATAAAAATCAAGGAATTCACTTAATAAGTACAATCTTTACTGTAGAAGATGGTATTACTAAAGTTTTACTTATTAAAAGAAAAAATAATCCTTATAAAGATTATTGGGCGCTTGTAGGTGGTGCACTATATAATAATGAAGATTTAATTGATGGTTTAAAAAGAGAGTTAAAGGAAAAAACAGGTATTGAAAATATTAAATTAGATATGTTTAATGTTTATGGAAAATTAAATCGCTCGCCAGTATTTAGAATGATTGCGGTAGGTTACATAGGTGTTATTGATAGAGAAAAGGTATCATTAATAAAAGAAACTTTAAAAACAAGTAATGCAGATTGGTTTAATATTGAATGTATTCCAACACTAGCATATGATCATAATGAAATATTAAATGATGCGGTTAATAAATTAAAAGAAAAAATATATGAAAAGGACTTTTTAAAAGATTTATTTCCAAGTGAGTTTACTTTACCAGAACTTCAAAAGGTTTATGAAACAATTTTAGGAGAAAAGCTTGATAGAAGGAATTTTAGAAAAAAACTTTTAAATTTAGATTTAATTGAAGATACACTAAAAGAGAAAAAATTCGATGGAAATAAACCAGCTAAATTATATAAATTTAAATAGAAATGCATATATGCATTTTTATAAATAAATTAAATGTGTATTTTGTACACGTAACAGAATTTGGAGGAATAATTATGATAAAAAAAGTAGTATTAACAGGTGGACCATGTGCAGGAAAAAGCACAGCAATTGCAAAAATATCAAAAGTATTTACTGAAAAAGGATATGAGGTATTAGTTGTACCAGAGACAGCAACTGAAATAATAAATATGGGAATTAAACCATTTGGGGATAATAAAATAAATATGTATGATTTTCAGAAATTTATATTATCTCATCAACTTGAAAAAGAAAGATTAATAGATGAATATATTAATTTAAATGAAAATAAAAATATATTAGTTATATATGATAGAGGAATTATAGATAATATGGCATATGTTCCATTAAATGAATTTGATAAATTATTGAAAGAATTTAATATTACAAAATCAAATTTATTTACAAGATATGATAGTGCTTTACATTTATTAACGGCGGCCAAAGGTACTGATTTTTACACAACTGAAAATAATTCTGCAAGAAGTGAAGGAAAAGAAGAAGCAATAATTCTTGATGATAGAATATTAGAATCATATTTAGGTTTTCCTCACTTAAGAATTATTGATAATAGTACAAATTTTGAGAGTAAAATAGAAAAGGTCATAAAAGAAATATCAAATGTATTAGGTAATGCATATGTTCAAAAGCAATATAAATATTTAGTTGATTTAAATACCATTGATTATAAAAAATTAGAAAGTGTTTCAAGAAAATTTGTAGTGAAACAAAAATATAATGTTAAAAATAATGAAGAAATAATGGTAAGAAAAATGAGTTTTGATGATGAAGATTTATATTTTTTAAGAATTAAATCTAATACGAATAAACCAAGTGAAAGAATAATAAAAGAAAAAGTTATATCAGAAAAAGATTTTGATTATTTATATGATTCTTTTGAAGGTAACGAAATTACTAAAATAAGATATTGTTTTAGTTATCATGATATTGATTTTAGGTTAGATATATTTGATGATATTGCCTTATTAGAAGTAGAAGGAGAATATGATAACATAATATTTCCAGACTTTTTTAGAGTTTTAGAAGATGTAACAGAAGATGAAAAGTATAGAAATTATAATTTGTCTAAAGATAAAAACAAAAAAAAGAACTTGCATTATGAAATTAAATAGTATATAATACTAAGCCAAGAGGTGGAAATATATGAAAATAGAAACAATGGAATATTTAGCAAATAAAATAGAGAACATAGAATTATTAAAGAAACTTATAACAAAATTAGATGATATGCCTAAAGAAGAAGCAAGAAAATTTATTCGCGAATTAGATGAATTTTCTTCTAAAGAAGCAACAATACTTGTTAGTGAATTAGAAAAATGTGATTTTAATTTAAATGCTTTAAAGATTATAATTGATTTAGAAGTAAAAAAGACAAAAACATTCGAAGAAAAAATAAAGTTAATAAGAGCATTAAAAGATTGCGATTATGTTACTGGAGCATATTACGTAGCTACAAATAGAGATGTATTAGAACAAAAAACAGTAGAAGAACAAATAATGTTAATGAAAGCGATAAAAGATTGTTTTTTTTGTGAAGTAGCTACAAATAGAAAAGTATTAGAACAAAGAACAACAGAAGAGCAAATAATGTTAATAGATGCATTAAAAGAATGCGGTAAATACCCATATGGTTTGGGTGCTATAATTACAAATAATGATGTGTTAAATGAAAGAAATGTAGAAGACCAAATAAAATTAATAAAAGCATTAAAAGATTGTGATTATATTACTGGAGCATTTAAAGTAGCTTTTGATAAGAATATATTAGAAGAAAGAACAGTAGAAGAACAAATAAAGTTGATGAAAGAGGCTTATATAGAAGAATTAAAAGAGAAAATGAAAAAAGCAACAGTAACTCATGGTGAAAATATGAAGGTAATTTCATCTATTGCAGAATTTAAAACATATTTAAAGGGTTTAAAATTATATTTAAAAAAAGAGACAGATTTAAATCCAGATACTGAGGTACTTAGATATGCTCCTGTTGATATGTGGAACAAATTAGTGATGTCTTCTGATAAAAAGAAAGAAAATTAAATTTTTCTTTCTTTTTTTCTTTATAGAAACTAAAAAAATTGATATAATGAATATGGAAGTAAGGGTGGTAATAATGGATAGTAAATTAGAATTATTTTTAAGTAAATTAAATTTACCAAAAGAAGATTATAGTTATTTTAATGAAGGTAAAATTTTAAAAATAAAATCAACAAAAGATAAATTAAACTGGGATTTTATAATTGAAACTAAAGAATTATTACCAATAAAAATCTTAGAATATTTAGATGAAAATATAAAAAAAGGTTTTTCTAATTTAAATACAGTAACATATGAAATAGTACCTAAAATAGTTAATAAATCATTAATAAATAATTATTTTAATTACATAATAAATGTTCTTAATTTAGGTAAAGCAGTTTCAATGATTTTTTATGGAAAAGAAATAAAAGCAACTACTAATGGAATGGTTATAACAGCATCAAATAAAGCAGAAGAAAATATGATAAATAGTAGATTAAATGAAATAATTAATACATATCATAAAATTGGTTTTGGAAGTCTAAATTTAAAAATAGAATTATTAGATGGCGGAAATGAATTAAAAGAAGAAATAAAAAAAGAATTAGAAGAAGAAGTTAAAGAAGCAAGCAAGGAGGCTACTGAATTTTTAAACAAACCAAAAGAAAGACCAAGAGAAAGAATGCAAATGGTATCTACTAAAAAAGATCCAGAAAGTAGTGCGATTATAGGATTTGAAAATATGAGTGATCCAGTTTCTGTACAAACTATAACTGGTGAAATGAATGATGTAACCATTGAAGGATACATATTTGGTAAAGAATTATTTGAATCAACAAAAAGTGTATTTAAGATTATAACTTTAAAAGTATCAGATTTATCAGATAGTATTTTAATAAAAATATTCTTTAGAAATGAAGAGGATTTTAACAGAGTAAATGGTGAATTAAATGAAAATTCTTGGTATAAAATAAATGGTAGAGTATCATTTGATACATTCGCAAATGATTATGTATTAAGTGCTAGAAATATTGTTCCTATTGAAAGTAAATTTAAAGAAGAAAAAGATACAGCAGAAGAAAAAAGAGTAGAACTACATGCTCATACTATTATGAGTCAAATGGATGGAGTAGTTTCAGTAGAAGACTTAATAAAACAAGCAAAAAAATGGGGGCATAGAGGAATAGCTGTTACAGACCATGATGGAGTACAGGCATTCCCAAATGCATTTAACTTAGTAAGAGGAATGAATAAAGATTTAAAAGAAGGAGAAGAACCTTTTAAAGTAATATATGGGTGCGAACTTGTTATGGTTGATGACAATATTGATATAGTAATAAGACCAACAGATGAAGGAATATTAGATGCAACATATGTAGTATTCGACCTTGAAACAACAGGTTTTAATGCCGGTGGTGCAGACTCAATTATTGAAATAGGTGCGACTAAAATAAGAAATGGTGAAATACTAGATTCATTTGATGAACTTATTGATCCAAAAAGAAAATTACCACAAAAGATAATTGATGTAACACATATTACTGATGATATGCTTGTTGGTAAAATGAATGAAGAAGAAGGCGTAAAGAAATTTATTGAATGGATAGGCGGAGAAAATGTTCCTATGGTTGCCCACAATGCAAAATTCGATGTATCATTCATTGAAATGGCATATAAAAAATATGATTTAGGTGAATTTAAAAATCCAGTAATAGATACACTTGAACTTTCTCGTGCACTTGATAATACAGAAGCAAGACATAGTTTATCAGCAATTACAAAAAGATATGGAGTTGTATTTGATGAAGATGCACACCATAGAGCAAACTACGATGCTGAAGGAACAGCATTAGTACTTCATAAAATGCTTAAAAAAATGTATGATCAAAACTTTAGAAAAATAAGTGAATTAAATAACTTAGTACCAAAAGATGAAATACATAAATATGGTAAAACACATGATATAAATATACTTACATTAACAAGAGAAGGATTAAAAAATCTATTTACAATCGTTTCTTATGCAAATACTAAATATTTATATAAAACACCTAGAATACTTAGAAGTGAAATAGAAAAATATAGAAAAGGTTTATTAATAGGTAGTGGATGCTATCAAAGTGAAGTATTTACTAGTGCTAGTACAAAAAGTGATGAAGAACTTGCTAATATAATTAAATTTTATGATTATGTTGAAGTACAACCAGTAGATGAATACTGTCATTTAGTACCATCTGTATTTGAAAATGAAGCACAACTTATTCAAAATATAGAAAAAATAGTTAGAGTTACAGAAGAAGCAGGTAAGATAATTGTCGCAACAGGAGATGTACACCACTTAAAGAAAGAAGATAAGATTTATAGAGAAATAATCATAAATCAAAATGTACCAGGTAGAGGAAGACATCCACTTATTAGAAATAGTAAAGGTGGACAAATACCATCACAACATTTTAGAACAACAAATGAAATGCTTGAAAACTTTGAATTCTTAGGAAAAGAAAAAGCAAAAGAATTAGTAATAACAAATCCAAATAAAATACTTGATATGACAGAAGTATTTGATGTAATAATTCAAACAGGAGGAGTACCTTTTTCACCAAGGGTAAAAGCAGATGATGGTAAAACTTATCTTGATTGCCCTAGAGTAGTTACAGACCTTGTATATGAAAAAGCAAATGATTGGTATGGTGATCCACTTCCATATAATATTGAATCAAGACTAGGTACAGAACTTTATGGTGATATAGTTTTAACAAGTGTAAAATATTATCTTGATAAAAGTTTAAGTGATGAAGAAAAAGAAATTGAATCATTTAAACAGTTACATGATGTTATTGTAAAAGGTTCGGATGCTGTTAAAGACTTAGTTAGAAAGTATTTAGTAGATACTAGTGAAGAAGAATTAACAGGTGATGAATTAGAAAAGAAACTAAAGAAAAGCCTAGGTGGAGTAATAGGTGCTGGATTCGATCCTATTTACTTGATTGCGCAAAGACTGGTTAAAAAATCAAATAATGATGGCTTCTTAGTTGGTTCAAGAGGATCTGTTGGATCTAGTTTTGTCGCAACAATGATGGGAATAACAGAAGTAAATCCACTTGCGGCTCACTATAGATGTCCAAAATGTAAACATAGTATATTTGAAGAAGATGGAAAAGCATTAGGTGCGACTTATTCAAGTGGTTTTGATTTACCTAATAAAAATTGTCCAAAATGTGGTACTTTGATGCTTAAAGATGGACAAGATATTCCATTTGCTACATTCCTTGGATTTAATGCAGATAAAGTTCCAGATATAGATCTTAACTTTTCAGATTTAAACCAAGCAGCAATCCACGAATATACAAAGGTATTATTTGGTGTTGATAATGTTTATAGAGCAGGTACAATAGGTACTGTCGCAGAAAAAACAGCATATGGTTATACGAAAGGATTCTTTGAAGACAAAGGCATAGAAAAAAGATCAATAGAAATAGAAAGACTTTCAAAAGGATGTACAGGTGTTAAAAGAACTACAGGACAACATCCAGGTGGAATAGTAGTTATACCAGATTACATGGATGTATTTGATTTTACACCTTTCCAGTTCCCAGCAGATGATCCAAATTCTGCATGGAGAACAACACACTTTGATTATCATAAAATTGAAGATGATGTATTAAAACTAGATATATTAGGTCACTCAGATCCAACACAACTTCGTATGATACAAGATATGACAGGAACAGATGTTACAGAAGTTCCACTAGATGATAAAGAAACAATGGGAATATTCTTGTCACCTGCGCCACTTGGCGTAACAAAAGATCAAATAATGTGTAATACAGGTACTCTTGGTATACCAGAATTTGGTACGAAATTTACAGTACAAATGGTTGAAGATACTAAACCAAAAACATTTGCCGAATTAATTAAAATATCTGGTTTATCACATGGTACTGATGTTTGGCTAGGTAATGCACAAGATTTAATAAAAAATAATATTGTACCATTCTCTGAAGTAATAGGATGTCGTGATGATATAATGGTATATCTAATGTATAATGGTCTTAAACCTATTACTGCATTTAAAATAATGGAATTTGTAAGAAAAGGTAGAGCAAGTAAACCAAAAGATCATGATCAATGGGTTGAATATGAACAAATATTAAAAGATGCTGGAATAAAAGATTGGTTTATTGAATCATGTCATAAAATAAAATACATGTTCCCAAAAGCCCATGCCGCAGCATATGTAACAAGTGCATTTAGGGTTGCTTGGTATAAAGTTCATATGCCAGTATATTACTATGCATCTTGGCTTTCATGTAAAGCAACAGATGTTGATATTATTTCTATGATAAAAGGTTATGACGCTATTAAAGATAAACTTACAGAAATAACTAATAAAGGAAGAGATGCATCTAATAAAGAATTAGGTACATATGAATCACTTCATCTATGTTTAGAAGCAGCAGCTAGAGGTATAAAATTCTTAAATGTTGATTTATATAAGAGTGCTGCGACTACTTTTGGAGCAGCTAGTGAAACAGAAGTAATTCCTCCATTTAATGCAATTGAAGGACTTGGTGATACAGTTGCTAATAATATAGTTGAAGAAAGAGAAAAAGGTCCATTTATATCAATTGAGGAATTCCAGATAAGATGTAAAGTATCAGGTACTTTAATAGATAAAATGAGATTAATGGGTATATTTGGTGATATGCCTGAAACAAGTCAGCTTAGTTTATTTTAACAAAAATATACACAAATTATTGATTTTTGTGCATTACTTTGTTACGCTTTATTTGTAATAAAATATAATGTTTTAGAATCAAATTATCAATTTAATTTAAATTTTTAAGAATATTATTGATGTTATATTTGAAGAATTTTTAATGAAAAAATACTAGTTTGCAAAAATAAAATATTGTGTTATAATATTTTTAGTTTAAAAGTTGTGATGAGGAAGTAGTAATATAATTAATATTTTTTAAGAGAGTTAGCGTATGGTGAGAAGCTAATAAAATATATTATATGAATTCACCCTCTGAATGTATAATGAAAAGTTATAACGTTTATCTAGCGTTAATAGATTAAAGAGCATAGAAATATCTATGAAGTAAGGTGGTACCGCGTTTAATCGTCCTTACATCATAGATATTTTTTTTGGAGGTAAATATGAAAAAGAGGTTTATATTTGATCTTGATGGAACACTTCTTCATGGTGATTTTAATGTTGAAAGAGATTACTTTAAAAGTGTATTAAATGAAGAAGATTCCGAAAAATTTATTTTACTATATTTTGAAAAATTACTTGAATATGAAAGTATGCATGAAAAATATGATTCAAAAGTATTAAGTAAATTTTTAAGTGAGAAAACAGGTATAAATATTACAAGTGAAATAATAGATGGTTGGGTAAAAGTAAATGCAACAATGAATGATAAATTACTTGATGAAACTAAAAGTATGCTTGAATATTTAAAAAGTAAAGATAAAAGTTTAGTAGTACTTACAAATTGGTTTAAATATACACAAGAAGAAAGACTTAGAAATGCTGGAATATTAGAATTTTTTGATGGAGTATATGCAGGTGATTTAAACTTAAAGCCAAACAAAGAAAGTTATTTAAATGCATGTGGTAACTTCTGTATAGATGAATGTATAATGATAGGTGACACAATAGAAAAGGATGTAATTGGTCCAAATAAATTTGGAATAGATTCAATTTATTATAATCCTGAAAATAAGGAATATGATAAGAGTAAGATATTAAGTATAAATAGTTTTGATAAGATAAAGGAGATGTTTTAATATGAATAAAGAAGAAAGAGTAAAAAATTTAAAAGAAGAAATTATAGAAAAATTAAAAGAAGTTACAACTTTAAAAGAATTAAATGATTTAAAGGTAGAATATTTAAGTAAAAAAGGACCTATTTCAGAACTTTCATCATTAATGAAAGAAATACCAAATGAAGAAAAGAAAGAATTTGGATCACTTTTAAATGATTTAAAAACATTTGTTAATAACTCATTTGATGAATTAAAAGAAAAATTAGAAGAAGAAGCATTAAATAAAAAATTAGAAGAAGAAAAAATAGATATCACTTTAAGTGGAACTTTTATTCCATCAGGAAGTCCATCAATAATAGAAAAAATAGTTGAAGAAACAGAAGAATTCTTTATAGGAATGGGATATGATGTTTTAGAAGGACCAGAGATAGAACTTGATAAATATAACTTTGAAATGCTTAATTTACCAAAGGATCATCCTGCTAGAGATGCACAAGATACATATTATTTAGAAGGAGAAAATATCTTACTTAGAAGCCAAACATCACCAGTTCAAGTAAGAACAATGTTAAAAGGAGAAGGTAAAACTCCAATTAGAATGATATGCCCTGGTAAAACATATAGAAGAGAAGATATAAATGCGACTCATGAACAAGAATTTACTCAAATTGAAGGACTTGTAATTGATAAAAATATATCACTTAGTGATTTAAAAGGAACATTTGATGCATTTATAAAAAATATGTTTGGAGAAGGAGTAGAAGCAAGATTTAGACCAAGTTATTATCCATTTACAGAACCATCAGTAGAAATGGATATGAGTTGTATATATTGTGATGGAAGTGGTTGCTCAATGTGTAAACCAAAAGGATGGATAACTATCTGTGGAGGAGGAATGGTTCATCCTAATGTATTAAAAGCATGTGGTTATGATCCAAATGAATGGCAAGGATTTGCGTTTGGTATGGCTGCTGAAAGAATATCAATGCTTAAATATGGTATTACTGATATGAGAGTATGTCATGAAAATGATTTAAGAGAAACAAAAAATTTTGATAGAAAGGAGATTAGATAACTATGATAAGTATGAACTGGGTAAAAGATTATATTGATATAGAAGATGAGAATCTTGATGAACTAGCAGATAAAGTAACAAAAGCAGGTATAAATGTTGAACATGTAATATCTAATCATATTGATAATTTAGTTGTAGGAAAAGTATTATCATGTGTTCCTCATCCTGATTCAGATCATATGCATGTATGTATGGTAGATGTTGGAAAAGAAACTATTCAAATAGTATGTGGTGCGCCAAATGTAAAAGAAGGAATAAAAGTAATAGTGGCTCTTCCAGGAGCTAAACTTCCAGGTAATTTTACTATTTCAAAAAGTAAAAAAAGAGGTATTGACTCAAATGGTATGATATGTGCTTTATCAGAAATAGGATTAGAAGAAGACACGGAAGAAAACTATAAAAAAGGTATATATGTATTTGATGATGATGCGCGCGTTGGAGTAGATGCTTTAGAATATATGGGAGCATGTGATACTTTATACGATTTAGATATACATAAACACAAAAATAATGATTGCTTTTATCATATAGGATTTGCTTATGAAGTAGGAGCAATCTTAGGAAAAAAAGTAAACTTACCAGATGATAGTTACGAAGAAATAAGTGATTCAGTTAAAAATCATTTTAACTTAAAAGTAGATACAGAAAATTGTACATATTATAAAGCTAAAATGGTAACAGATTTAAAAATAGGTGAATCTCCTAAATTTATTCAAAATAGATTAATATCCGCAGGTATGAGACCAATAAATAATATAGTTGATATTTCAAACTATGTAATGCTTGAATATGGTCAACCACTTCATTTCTTTGATAAAAATAAACTAGGTAATGAAATACTTGTTAGAATGGCAAATGATAATGAGAACATAGTAACTTTAGATAAAAAAGAAAGAACATTAAGTTCTGATGATATTGTAATAACAGATGGAAAAAGAGTAGTCGCAGTTGCGGGAGTAATGGGCGCACTTAATACTGATGTTGATGAAAATACAACAGAAGTATTAATAGAAAGTGCTATATTTAATCCTACTAATATAAGAAAAACAGAAAAAAGATTAAATCTAAGAAGTGAAGCATCTATGAGATATGAAAAAGGATTAAACTATGAATATACTATAAAAGCACTAGATAGAGCGTGTCATTTACTTGAAAAATATGCAGGTGGTAAAGTATTAAGTGATTATGTACTTTATGATAATGAAGATAAAACAGAGAAAAAAATATCATTTAAAACAGAAAAGGTAAATTCATTACTTGGTATTACACTTACTGATAAAGATATTGAAGATCAATTAGATAAATTAGATTTCAAATATACTTTAGATGGTGATACTTTTGAAGTAACTATTCCAAGAAGAAGATTAGATATAGAAAATAATGTTAATGATATAGTTGAAGAAATTGGTAGATTATATGGATACCATAATTTAAAAAATACACTTCCAGTATTACCTACAAAAGAAGGAAAATATGAAGAAGTAATAGCATTTAGAAAAAATATCAGCAAAAGAATGAGAAGTTTAGGATTAAATGAAGTTAGAACTTATACTTTAGTTGATAAAAAAACATCTGATTTATTCTCTAAAGATAAAAAGGTAATAGAAGTACCTAATCCAATGAGTCAAGATAGATCAGTACTTAGAAAATCAATGATACCATCTTTAATAGATGTAATTAAATATAATAAATCTAGAGGACTTAAAGATATTAATATTTATGAAACAAGTAAAGTATTCTTTGATGATTTTAAAGAAGAAAATTATTTAGGTGTTGCATTATATGGAAATTATATAAGTACATCTTGGAATAATTCAAAAATAAAAACTGATTTTTATGTAATAAAAGCTATTGTAGAAAATTTACTTGATTATTTAGGTCTTAAAAATAGATATTCGTTTGTAATTAGTACTGAAGAAAATTTACATCCTGGAATAAGTGCAGATATTATTTTAGATAGACAAAAAGTTGGATTTATTGGAAGAGTTCATCCAAAACTAGAAAAAGATGAAATATATGTACTTGAATTATCAATAGATAAATTAAATGTAAAAACTAAACCAATTAAATTTAAACCAGCATCAAAATTACCAAGTATAACAAAAGATTTAGCATTTATAGTTGATAAAAATGTAACAAGTGAAGAAGTTGAAAAATTAATTAAAAAGTCAGGTTCAAGAATGCTTACAAATGTTGAAGTATTTGATGTTTATACAGGTGAAAATGTTGATAAAGATAAAAAATCAATCGCATATAAATTAACATTCTCTGATATGGATAAGACATTAACTGATGAAGAAGTTATGAATATATTTAATAAAATAATAGATGATGTAACTAGTAAAATGGATGCTAAACTTAGAAATATGTAAAAGTGCAAATTTAATTTGTACTTTTTTTAGTTATAGTGATTTATTGAAATAGTAATTATAATATGATATAATACTGAGCAAATTTAATTGATGAAGGTATAGTTAGAAGGTTAGAATTTAATATGATGCTAAAAGATATAAATATTTTTATTGGTGGTTCTATAAATGCAAATATGAGTGATTGTTATACATCTTTTGCAAATGAATTAGGTGATTTAATAAATAATAGAGATTATAAAATAATTTTTGATGGTTGTAGTGGTTTACCATCTATAGTGTTTAAAAAAATAAATGAATTTGATAGAGCAACTGTATGTTATACAGAACATTATATGGCACATTATTCTAATTGGAATGAATATCAACATGTAATATATCGATCTTTACAAATGAAAAATCAATCTGAAATGACAGATACAATTATAGAATTGTCTGATGCATTTATTTTTATGAAAGGTCAATTAGGCACATTGGAAGAATTGTTTAGAACAATTAATGGTAAGAAAAATAATGAACATGATAGCCCTATTGTTATAGTTAATATAAATCATGAATGGGATGATCTTATTAATATACTTGATATGTGTGGTGCAAATGATCTTTATTATGTTTCCGATAATCCTATTGATTGTTTAAATTATATCGAAAAACAATTATATAGTGAATCATCTACTTTTTATAAACACTATGTATTTAATGGTTATGCAGAGCGATGTAAACCTATAATATTAACATATAAATAAGTAATGTATTTAATAAAATAATAGATGATGTAACTAGTAAAATGGATGCTAAACTTAGAAATATGTAAAAGTGCAAAATAAATTTGTACTTTTTTTAGTTGTTATAATTATTCATTTTTTAATTTTTTTCGTATTATATAATCGAAAGGAGCGAAATTATGGATAATTGTGAAGAGCAAAGAATATTAGATATGATAAATAAAAATAAGAAATGTTGTAGACCATGTTTTGGTCCAACAGGTCCAACAGGAGCAACAGGAGCAACAGGTCCTGCAGGAGGACCAACAGGTCCAACAGGTCCAACAGGTCCACAAGGAATTCAAGGAGTACAAGGTCCAACAGGACCAACAGGCCCACAGGGAATACAAGGACTACAGGGTACTCAAGGACTTCAAGGAGAACAAGGTCCAACAGGTCCAACAGGTCCCGCAGGAGCAACAGTTTCACCAACTAATACTTATGGAAGAAAATATGATACTACAGAAAATACAATCACTTTAACACAAAATGTTGCGGCAGATGTACCACTTGGAAGTAATGGACCAGCAAATGGAATAACTTTAGATACACAAAATAAATTAACGATACCAGAAAATGGCGTTTATCAAGTTGATTATTATTTTTATGGTAGTCCAAGTACTAATACAGATGTTACAGTAAGACTTAATCAAAATACAACACCTATTAGTAATACATCAATTACAAAAAGTTTAACAGCAAATGTAGATACAGAATTTTCTGGAAGTACTATAAATTCATTTAATGCAAATGATCAAATAGGTTTATCAATAGAAGCAACAGATGCAGCAACTATATCTCCAGGACCAGATACTAGTGCTTATATTAATATTGTAAAAATAGCTTAAATATAAAGACTCCTCAATTTTGGGGAGTTTTTACATACAAAAATTTACATCTTTCATAAAATATATTAAAGGAGTGAAAAAATGAATAATTGTGAAGAACAAAGAATATTAGACATGATTAATAAAAATAAAAAATGTTGCAGAACATGTTTTGGTCCAACAGGTCCAAAAGGTGAACAAGGGGAAGTAGGTCCAACAGGACCGATAGGATTATCAGAAACCATAGAAGTAGGAGAAACAAAAACTGGTGATCCAGGAAGTAAAGCAAGTGTTGTAGATAGGGGAGGACCTAATCACATTTTAGATTTTACAATACCAAGTGGTCTTTCAGGATTAAGTAAAATACAAAATGCATATATAATAAAATACAATGATGGAACAGTTGCAACTGGTATAAAAATAGAGCCAGATGAAAGAATTCCATTAGATAGAATTGAACTTGATGTTGATAATTTAGTTAATCTAAATAGTGAAGATAATTTAATTAAATTTAACAAAATAGGATATTATAAAATTACTATTATGATAAATGCATCTATAAAAACAACTCCAAATACTTTTAATCCAGATACAGATTTTGTATCATATGGATTTAGACAAACTAATACAGATAATATTTATGTTGGAGCTAGTAAATGGATTTATAATAATGAATATTCTAATGTAATATCTCAGGGAATAGTCGCAATAGATAGTACAGATAATGATTATGAAATAGTTAATATTGGTTCAAAAGAAATATATTTATTATCACCAGATTTAAATAATATAAAATCAAATTCTTATTTTACAAATACACTTGTAAATATAGTAATTGAATATTTAGGAAAGTAGGCAAATATATGAAAAAATATAAGGTTTGTGTATATGCAATATGTAAAAATGAAGAAAAATTTGTTGATAGATGGTTTAATTCTATGAAAGAAGCAGATGAAATATATGTACTTGATACAGGATCTACTGATAATTCTATAAAATTATTAAAAGAAAAAGGAGTGCACGTAAAACAAAAGAAAATAAATCCATGGAGATTTGATGTAGCAAGAAATATTTCTTTAGATATGGTTCCAAATGATGCAGATATATGTGTTTGTACTGATTTAGATGAAGTATTTTTAAAAGGATGGAGAGAAAAATTAGAAAGTGTTTGGAATAAAGATGCAAATAGATGTAGATATACATATAACTGGAGTTTAGATGAAAATGATAATCCTAAAGTATCATTTATATATGAAAAGATTCATAGTAGAAATAATTATAAATGGATTCATCCAGTTCATGAAGTATTAGAGTATGAAAAAGAAAATGAAAATGTTGTAATTAATGAAGATATTATTTTAAATCATTATCCAGATAGTACTAAATCAAGAAGTTCATATCTTCCACTTTTAGAGTTATCAGTAAAAGAAAATCCAGAAAATGATAGAAATATGCATTATTTAGGTAGAGAATATATGTATTATGGAAAATGGAATGAAGCAATAGATACACTTATTAAACATTTAAATTTAAAAAGTGCAACATGGAAAGATGAAAGATGTGCATCTATGAGATTTATTGCTAGATGCTACGAAAATTTAAATAGATATGATGAAGCAAAAATGTGGCTTGAAAAGGCAATAAATGAAGCACCATACTTAAGAGATCCATATGTTGAAATGGCACTTTTAGAGTATTCTTTAGGTAATTACGATGAAGTAATAAGTAACTGCCAAAAGGCACTAACTATTAATGGTCATGAAAAAACATATATAAATGAAGTATTTAGTTATGATCATACTATAAATGATTTATTATCAATTTCATATTATTATAAAGGTGATTTATCTTTAGCTCTTGAAAATGTTAATAAAGCAATTAGTTTGTCGCCTAATAATGAAAGATTAAAAGAAAATAAAAAAATAATAGAGTACAAAATAAAAAATACTAATTTAGATTAGATTTAATCTTTTCTAGAATAGTATTTTTTTCTTCTTTATTTGAATTTTCCCAAACAAGCATAAAGAATATTCCAAGACCAGGAAGGGTATCCTCGTTATATTCATTTACACTGTCATCAATAGCTTTTTCTATAGTTTCTAAGTTATCATCTTTAAAGTTTTGAATAATATAATCTTTTATATTCATAAAATCATTCCTTTCAAAACTTATTATGCTCATTTTTTTAAAATATATTCTTTTTTTAAATTGTCAATAAAATAATCCTCAGTATAGTTTTTATCTTTAATTAATTCAAGATTTCTCTTACTATTTATTGGTTTAGGTAATTTTCCTTCTTTTAAATAACTATCTACAAATACAGATACAATTTTTGATAAATAACCAATAGTAAATAAGTTAAAAGTATATTTATCTATATTTTCAATGCCTTCATATTCTCTTAAATATTCTTTTTGAAAACAATTTTTGATATCAAAATCTAAGTTACCAATTCTAATATTATCTAAATCACATAATTTTATACCATTTTCAGTAATAAATATATTATTTTCACTTATATCACCAATATATATTCCATGTTTATTAAATTTTTCTATTTTTTCTTTATATTTTCTTAATATTTCAATTTTTTTCTTTCTACTATCAAATACTTTTGCTGTTTTATAGTTTTCTAATTCCATTGTATAACCTAAAAACATTCCATTTTCATATACTAAACTTATTGGTCTAACTTCATCAGAAAATAAAGGATCGTTATTTATTATTTCAATTTTTTTTCTTTTGTTTTCAAAAGTTTCTTCTGGAATTTCAATTTTTTGTGTAGGAAGTTCAATATATTTTTTTAATAATTTTATACAACATATATTAGACCCATCTTTATATATATAAATTACACTTTCCATTCCTTCATCTATTTTTTTTATGATATTATTTCTATTTAATTCTATTCTTTTCATATTATCATCCCTTTTTTTCTTTACAATATTATACTCGAAAATTAAAATTAATCAAATTTTTATGTTATAATTACTTATAGTAGGTGATAAAATTTGAAAAAAGTTATATTAGTAGATGGAAATAACTTACTTTTTAGAAGTTATTTTGCAACTGCATATTCAGGTAATATGATGAAAAATAGTAAAGGTTTTCCAACAAATGGACTTTATGGCCTTGTTAATATGTTAAACAAAATAATAAGAGAAGAAAAACCAGAATATATGCTTGTTGCATTTGATAAAGGAAAAACATTTAGACATGAAAAATATTTAGATTATAAAGGTGGAAGAAATGAAACTCCAGATGATTTAAAAAAACAATTTTCAGTCGCAAAAAAACTTGTTCCATTAATGGGAATAAAATGTTTTGAAATAGATAATTATGAAGCAGATGACATTATTGGTACATATTCTAAAATGGCTCTTATAGATCCAGAATTTGAAACAACAATAGTAAGTAGTGATAAAGATTTATTACAACTTATTAATGAAGAAACAGAAGTAAAATTATTAAAACAAAAAGACTATATAAGAATGAATGAAGAAACATTTATAGATACTTATGGAATAAAACCAATTAGAATGATAGATTTAAAAGGACTTATGGGTGATGCATCTGATAATATACCTGGAGTTAAGGGAATAGGAGAAAAAACTGCTTTAAAATTACTTCAAGAATATGATAGCCTAGAAAATGTATATGATAATATTGATAATATAAAAGGCGCAACTAAACAAAAATTAATAGATGGAAAAGAATCTGCATTTATGAGTAAAGATATTGCGACAATTTATAATGAAGTACCTGTTACATATTCTTTAGAAGAATTAAAATATGATGGACCAGATGTTAATGGTTTAAGAGAAATGTATAGTGATTTAGAGTTTTATAGTTTTTTAAAAGATTTTAAAGAAACAGGTAAAAAAGAAGAAAAATTAGAATATAAAATAATAGAAAATGTTAATGATCTAAAATTAAAAGAAAAGGTTTCAGCATACTTAGAAATAAGTGAAACAAATTATCATAATGCAGATATTTATGGAATGAGTTTATATGATGGTGAAAATGCATACTATGTACCATTTGAAGTATTAAAAGAAAATAAAAACATATTAGATGGAAAAGAGATTTATACATATGATTTAAAAAAGATGATTGTTTCTCTTAATAAATATGATATAGATATAAAAAATTGTACATTTGATGTGATGATTGCAGGATATATATTAAATTATAATGTTAAAGATGATATTGCATATCTAGCAAATACATTTAATTATGATATAACTCTTTTTGATAACTTTAAAAAAGAAAAAAATATGAGTAACGAAGCACTTGCTGATTTAACAGTAAAAAAAGCAAAATTTATTTATGATATTAAAGATGAATTTACAAATAAAATGAAAGAAGAAGAACAACTAGAACTTTTTAGTAATATTGAAATGAAACTATCTTCTGTACTTGCCTCTATGGAAATAGAAGGCGTTAGAGTAGACACTAAAGTACTTGATGAAATGGGAGAAAATATTAATAAAAAGTTAGATGAATTAACAAGTGAAATATATAATTATGCAGGAGAAGAATTTAATATTCAGTCTCCAAAACAATTAGGTGAAATATTATTTGAAAAACTTGAAATACCATATCCAAAAAAGAAAAAAACATCATATTCAACTGCTAGAGAAATACTAGATAAAATAGTAGATTATCATCCAATAGTTGAAAAAATAATAGAACATAGAACATTAAATAAAATATATACAACATATATTGTAGGAATAAAAAACTGTGTAAAAGAAGATGGAAAACTACATACTATATATACACAAACTTTAACAAGAACAGGAAGATTATCATCAATTGAGCCAAATCTTCAAAATATTCCAATTAGATATAAAGAAGGAAAAGAAATAAGAAAAGCATTTATTCCTGAAGAGGATTCTGTATTTTTATCAAGTGACTATTCACAAATAGAACTTAGAATGTTCGCACATATGTCAGGAGAACAAAATTTAATAGATGCATTTAAACATCATTTAGATATACATACAAAAACTGCAATGGATATATACCACGTTAGTAAAGATGAAGTAACTAAAAATATGAGAAGAGATGCTAAAGCAGTTAACTTTGGAATTATATATGGTATAAGTAGTTTTGGACTTGCGGAAGATCTTGGTGTTGATATTAAAACAGCAAAAAAATTTTTAGATAATTATTTAGAAACATTTCCTGGAATAAAAAATTATATGGATAAAATAATAAAAGATGCGTATGAAAAAGGCTATGTAAAAACAATAATGAATAGAAAAAGAAATATTGATGAATTATATAATACAAATCATATGATTAAAGTTCAAGGTGAAAGAATGGCACTTAATACACCAATTCAAGGCTCAAGTGCTGACATTTTAAAAAAAGCAATGATTGATATATATAATGAATTTAATAGATTAAATTTAAAAAGTAAAATGATACTTCAGGTACACGATGAACTTATTTTTAATGTAAAAAATGATGAACTTGAAAAAGTTAAAGAAATAGTTATAAATTTTATGGAAAATGCATATAAATTAAATGTACCACTAGAAGTAGATGTTGAAATTGGTAAAAATTGGTATGATGCAAAATAGTGTAAAATATAAGTAAAAAATATAATTTTGGTCTTTTTACTTATATTTTTTAATGATATAATAAAATTATAAGAAGAATAATATGAAAAACCTTAGGCTTTATTTGACAATTGTTTACAATTATGATATAATTGCGCATGCAAATGGAGAGTAAAGTCATCCGTTTAGGGGGTATAATATGAAAGGAAATTATATATTTGAATATTTTGATGAAATTAAATTTAAGAAGTGTGAGCGTTCTTTAAAAAAGTATAATATGTTTGCATTTAAAAAATTAATATTTGAATTTTATCCTAAAATGAAAGAAGGAGATTTTTTAGGTAATATTATATCTACTGATGAAGAAAAAAATACAGTTTCATATGAACTTACACTTCCTGCGGATGAATTATTTACTAAAGTTCATGGTGAAATAGTGCTTCATTATGATATATATACAAATAAAAATATTATTTTATTGAAATCACTTTCACCAGAAGAATTATTCTTAGAAGGACATGCTACAGAATTAAATGCATATAAAGGTGTTATGATTAGTAAAGAAAATGCTGATAAAGATATGTTTAAAATTAATTTATTAGATTTATTAAATAAATAAATGGTATAAAAGCCATTTTTTTTATTGCTTTTTATAGTTTTTTAGTAATATAATAGTTGTAAAGGAGGTAAGTGTTATGATATGGTTTGTTTTGATATTTGCCTTTTTGATAATTGAAGCCTTATCATTTAATTTAATTACTATTTGGTTTGCTTTTGGTAGTTTGTGTGCATTTATTAGTACATATTTTACAGATAATTTAATTATTCAAATTGTAGTATTTACATTTTTTACTATTATTTCATTAATATTTACAAAACCATTACTTGATAAATTTATAAATAAAAATGTTACAAAAACAAATATTGATATTATAATTGGTAAAATAGGTATAGTTACAAAAGAGATAAACGAGTTATCACCAGGTAGGGTAAAAGTTTCTGGTAAAGACTGGATGGCTATATCAAATAGTCATATAGATGAAGGCAAAAAAGTAAGGGTACTTAAAATTGAAGGTGCTAAAATAATTGTTAGAGAAGAGGAGATGTAAGTTATGCAATTTATTATTTTAATTATAGTTTTAATATTGATTATTATTACAAATATTAAGATTGTACCACAATCAAAAACATTCGTTATTGAAAGACTAGGTAGTTATAAATCTACTTGGCAAACAGGATTACATTTTAAAATTCCATTTATAGAAAGAATAGCAAATAATGTTTCGTTAAAAGAAAAGGTAAGAGATTTCGCACCACAACCAGTTATTACAAAAGATAATGTAACAATGCAAATAGATACAGTTGTTTATTTTCAAATAACTGATCCAAAATTATATACATACGGTGTTGAAAATCCAATAAATGCAATTGAAACATTAACAGCAACAACACTTCGTAATATTATTGGTGAACTTGAACTTGATGAAACATTAACATCCAGAGATTTAATCAATAATAAAATGTGCTTAATACTTGATGAAGCAACTGATCCATGGGGAATAAAAATAAACAGAGTTGAAGTAAAAAATATTATTCCACCAAGAGATATACAAGAAGCAATGGAAAAACAAATGCGTGCTGAAAGAGAAAGAAGAGAAAAAATTCTTCAAGCAGAAGGTGAAAAGAAATCAAGTATATTAATTGCTGAAGGTGAAAAAGAAAGTGCTATCTTAAGAGCAGAAGCTCAAAAAGAATCACAGATAAAACTTGCTGAAGGTGAAGCAGAAGCAATATTAAAAGTTCAAGAAGCAACAGCTGCTGGTATTAAACTTTTAAAAGAAGCAGGAGCAGACAAATCAGTACTTGCATTAAAACAATTTGAGACATTAGAAAAAGTTGCAGAAGGTCAGGCAACTAAAATAATAATTCCATCAGACATGCAAAATATGGCTAGTTTAGTTACGGCTGCTAGCGAACTTTTAAAAAAATAGTATCATTTATATGATGCTTTTTTAATTTTTATAAAAAATATATTTTAAAATTAGTAATTTAATGGTAGAATATTATTATGAATAATAGAGGAGGTATTTATGAAAAAGAATGATAAAATCAAAGCAATTATTATGTGTTTAATAATAGTAGGGTTACTTATTTTTACAATAGTTAGAATTATTAATAGAAATAAGACAGAGGATGTTCCTAAAAAGAACGATTATGGTGATATTAATGTAAACACAAATACAGGTGTTATTGAAGATAAAAAATTAGGAGATTTAACATTTACAAATACATCTATGATTGAACAAGATGGAGTAACAACTCTTGAAACTACAATAACAAATAATTCGAAAGAGTCAAAATATGTAGGTAGTTTTACTATTTATGTAAAAGATAGAAGTGATGAAGTAATTACTGAATTAGTTGGATATGTTGGATCAGAACTTGCACCATCAGAGCAAAGAATAATAACATCATCTATAACAGATGATATTACTAGTGCTTATAAAATTGAATACAAAGAAAACGAATAGGTGATAAATATGAAAGATAGAAAAGGCTTTACATTAATAGAATTACTTGCAGTATTAGTAGTACTATCTGTAATACTTTCAATATCTGTTCCAAAAATTATGGATGTTAGATATGAATCATCTAAGAAAGCATTTACAAATGATGTAGATGAATTACAGGGAATAGCGCAACTAGAATATAACAATAAAAAAGAGGCAAGAGTATATAATTTTGAGGATGGCAATCAAACAAATGTAGTAAATGAAGAAGATAAACTAAATTTTAAGGGTGAGAATCCAGGTGATGGATATATTAAGATATATTCAAATGGGGATATAGAATATGAATTAACTAGTAGGGATCATATCTTTTGTGCAAGTAAAGAAGTGGGGGATAGAAAAGGAAAAGTAGAAAAGTGTAAAGATCAAACTATAGAAAAATTTACATTAAATTTAAGTGCTGTAACTACAACAAATAGTATAAGAGTAACAGTAGTGCCAAAAAATGGGGATAGTGACGTATTAATAAATGAATATTACTATCAACTAGATAATGGAAAAGTAATTTCAAGTAATAAAGCATCACATTTATATGAGAATCTAAAAGCAGAAGAAAATGGTAAGCTAAAGGATTATATAATAAAAGTTAAAGCTTGTACTAAAAGAGGAAAATGTGAGGAAAATACTATAACAGTAAAATTAAAACCAATAAGTGAAATAGGATATAAATTTTCACCAAAAGATTGGAGTTTAGAAAAAACAATAACCTTTACATATCCAGAAATAAAAAATATAAATGATCAAAATATAGAAAAAAATGAAATAAGTATAGATGGTGGAATAACATGGAAAATATATAGAAAATCAATAACAGTAGATAAAGATACAACATTTATAGCGAGAATAACAGATGGAACAAATAGCTTAAAATCAACATCAATAACTTTAAGTCAGTTTGACCATACAGCACCTACAATAACTAGTGTAACAGGAAATCCAAGTGATTGGACAAATAAAGATGTAACTATAACAGTAAATGGAGCGGAAGATAAAGGAGATAATAATGTAAAACCAGGTTCTGGACTTGCAGATGCAGCATATAGTTTTGATGGAGGAACAACATGGCAGTCAAGTGCATCCAAAACATATACATCAAATACAAGTGGAATAGTAATAAAAGTTAAGGATAAACTTGGTAATATTTATACACATTCAAGTATAGCTATAACAAAAATAGATAAAACAGCACCTGTATGTGGAAACTGGATTGGTCAAAATACGACTTGGACAAAAAATAATATAACAGTTTATGCTCAATGTGCTAGTGACTCAGGAAGTGGTTGTAAAACATCACAATCAAAAGGTGTATTAATAACAGGAACAACAAGAACAAAGAGCGTATCAGATGTTATCGAAGATAATGCTGGAAATAAAACAACTTGTACAGGAACAGTTAATGCCTTTATTGATCAAACACCGCCTAAATGTACAAGTTCAGGTGGAAGCGATGCTTGGACAAATAATTCTAGAACTCTTGTTGGAAAATGTACTGATGGAGAAAGTGGTTGTAAAGGAAATGTATCATGGTTTATAAACTGGCAAGGAAATTGGACAAACTTATCACCAGGAACAGTATATGATAATGTAGGTAATGCAACAGTATGTCCTGCAGATCAAACAGTTAGAATAGATAAAACAGCACCAACTTGTACTAGTTCAGGTGGAAGCGATGCTTGGACAAGTGGTTCTAGAACACTTGTTGGAACATGTTCTGATACCGGTGGAAGTAACTGTAAAGGAAATGTATCATGGTTTATAAACTGGCAAGGAAATTGGACAAAACTATCACCAGGAACAGTATACGATAATGCAGGTAATTTTACAGCATGTCCTGCAAATCAAACAGTTAGAATTGGACAATATGCAGATATTGATTACACTGTATATTTGAGTGATAGTTCAACAGAAAGTGGTATGAATGGATCACTTGGAGGAACTGTAGGTAAGTCGGTTGCAATGCATAATTTAAAATTAAATATTAGTGCACCGGGAATTAGTGGTGGAATTAGTTACCAAGGACATAGACAAACATATGGTGATAGTGGTAATATCACTGCTGGTAATACTATGCCTACAAATTCCAATGGTATTAAACGTATGGAAAAAGTTAGAATATGGTTAACCGGTGATATTGCGTCAGCATTTGATGTTTATTATAGAGTTCATGTAAGAGGACAAGGATGGCTTAATGTTGTTGCAAATGGAGCATGGACTGGTTCAAGTAGTCTATGTAAACGTATTGAAGCAATTCAAATAAAAGCTGTTCCAAAAGGAGCTTCAAAACCATCATTTAGTAATGATGGATCAAATGTAACAACAAATGCAACAGTTATAACAGATAGTAAGTATAGTAACTGTGAAACTGCACCAGCACCATCAACACCTTCTTGTACAAATCAAACATGTTCATATAGAACATCATGTTCAACGACAAAAGCAGGTACTGCAATATCTTATTGTAGAAATACTTTAGGAGGAACATGTACAGTAGGTACAACAAGTGGTGGAAACTGTTCTTGCAGATATAGTTATTCATGTACTAAAACATATACGTGTTGTAAATAAAATATTAATATAAATTTGGACATTAGTTTAAACTAATGTTTTTTTTTGCCGAAAAATGTTTAAAAAAACTAAAAAATGTGATATTATAATGATAAATAGTATAGAGTAGTAAATATATTTAGTAGGAGAAAAGAAAATATGGGTAAGAAAAAAGGTTTTACATTAATTGAATTATTAGCGGTATTAGTAATATTGGCGACAATACTAGCTATATCAATGCCAAAAATATTAGATACAAGAGATGAAGCCAAAAGGAAAGCATTTAAGAATGATGTAGATGAAATTCAAGGAATAGCACAGTTAGAATATAACAATACAAAAGAAGCCAGATATTATACATTTAAAGATGGAGTACAAATAAATGAAAATGGTGAAACAGATAAATTAGAATTTAAGGGTGATAACCCAAGTGATGGATATTTAAAAATATATTCAAATGGAGATGTAGAGTATTATCTTAAAAATAAGGATCGTACACTATGTGCACGTAAAGAAGTAGGAGATAGAAAAGGTCAAATAGTAAAATGTGAAAATAGTAATAATAAAATTACATTGGATTTAAGATTAGCAAAATCAACAAATAGTATAAGAGTAATTGCTTTACCAAAGATTGGAGAAGCAAATGCAATAATAGATACATATTATTATCAATTAAATGATGGAAAAATAGTAACAAGCAATAAAGCAAGTCATTTATTTGAAAATTTAAAAAGAACAGATAAAAATGGAAATTTAATAAATTATAAAGTAAATGTAAAAGTATGTACAAAAAAAGGAATTTGTGAATCTACAGAAATGAAAACAAAACTGTATGATATAAAAAAAATAGATCATAAAATAACTTCAGAACCAGATAAAATACCAGGAGGATGGAGTTTAACAAAGACAATAACATTTACATATCCAGAAATAAAAAATATAAATGATCAAAATATAGAAAAAAATGAAATAAGTATAGATGGTGGAATAACATGGAAAATATATAGAAAATCAATAACAGTAGATAAAGATACAACATTTATAGCGAGAATAACAGATGGAACAAATACTGTAAGTTCTGATGTAATAAAGTTAAGTAATTTTGATCATGAAGAACCAAATATAACAGGTGTAACAGGTAATCCAGGTAAATGGACAAACAAGGATGTAACACTTACTGTAAATGCAGCAGATTCTAAATCAGGACTCGCAGATGCAGCATATAGTTTTGATGGTGGAACAACATGGCAGAAAGGAAATTCAAAAACATATAAATCAAATACAAATGGAATAGTGATAAAAGTAAAGGATAAAATAGGCAATATTTCTACTTATCCTATAATTGCCATAACAAAAATAGATAAATCAAAACCAGAATGTGTATGGAGTGGAGACACTAATGTAGCACCTAATTCATGGATAAGGGAAAACCGATCAATAACTTTGACTTGTGAATCATCTGGTGGAAGTCCATGTAATTCAAGTTATACAGTAGTTTATTCAACAACAAAGAAAACAGATACATTATCATATGAAGTAACAAATGATGCAGGAACAAGTACAACTTGTAAAAGGGAATTTAATATATATATAGATAAAACAAAACCAACAAAACCAAGTTTATCTGGTACAAATAGTAATTGGACAAATCAAGATTTAAGAATAAAACCATCATCTACAGATAATGAATCAGGAATAAATAGATATGAAGCTTATTATGATAAAGCATGGCATAAATGGTCATCTGCAAATTATAATGATTTGGATTATTTTTCAAATGAGAGAAATGAAACTGTAAAGTTTAGAGCAGTTGATAATGCAGGAAATGAAAGTGATGAGATTGAAACTACAGTTAAAATTGATAAAACACCACCGGTAACTCCTACTATAATAAATCCAAATGCTGGGAAATGGTCTACAAAAGATTTCTCTTTAGAATTATCTTCTTCAGATTCTGGATCAGGAATAAAGCATTTTCAGTATAAGTATACTAAAGATAAAAAGTGGGAACCATATGCAAATTCTAATAAGAATAAGTTTACTACTACTCCATTTTCAGCCGAAAGAAATGAACCTGTATATATACAATCATGTGATAATGCAGGAAATTGTTCTCAATCTAGTTCAACACAAATAAAAATTGTTAAGAATGTTAATGTTACTTATGAAATTTATTATGGAAATGAAGAAACTCCTACGGATTCAAATAAAATGATTGCTCAAAATGGACAAATAGGTGGTACTGTAGGTAAGTCTCTTGCAATTAAAAATGTAAAATTAAGTATAGATTCTGTACCTAAAATAAGTGGTAGTATTGTATATAATGGCCATAGACAAACATATGGTGATTATAATTCAGATGTTCAAGCTGGACAAACTATGTGTATTAATTGCCAAGGAAAATCTAATTATGGAACTGGAGAAAAAAGATTGGAACAAATAAAAATAAAATTAACTGGAGAAGTTGCTTATTATTTTGATGTGTATTATAGAGTTCATATAAGAAGAGAAGGTTGGCTTGGAACTGTATCAAATGATCAATGGACTGGATCAAGTGGTTTATGTAAACGTGTTGAAGCAATAGAAATAAAAGTAGTTCCAAAAGGCTCTGAGATTCCAAAATTTTCAAATGGAGGCTCAAATGTAGTAAAGACTAAAATTCATTATACCAAGGGCGATAGTAATGTTACTAATAATTGTCCACCAGAACAAGAATATGTATGTACAAAGGATAATTATAGTTATAATGGATTTGATACATATGAAGGCTGGTCAGTTGAAAGATGTAAAAAAAATCAAGGTTTATGTGTTATTGGAACGACAAGTGGTGGAAATTGCTCTTGCAGAATATATAGTACAAAAACAGGTTCTAGAAATGTTTGTAAATGGGTACAAAAAAAATGAAACTGAAAATTCAGTTTCTTTTTCTTTTATAATTGTTATCTTTATTTTTATGTGGTATAATTAAACAAAAGGAAGGTATTAATATGGGATTTATTAGGGAAAATATATTAAAAATTGTTACAATAATTGTAATTTTAATAGTTGCAATATTAGTTATGATTTTTGCGTTTGGAGGAAAAAATACAACTAAAACAAAATCATATTCGCAAATGGAAGAAAATTTAAAAACTGCCGCAAAAAATTATTTGAATGATAATAGAAAATTATTACCAAAAGATGAAAATGAACAATCAAAAATAAATTTAGATACATTAGTTAATGCTAAATATATTAAAGAATTATCTTCTATAGATGATGAAAATGTCAAATGTGATGGGTATGTTTCTGCAATAAAGAAAAATGAAAAGTATAAACTTATTCCATACATAAAATGTGGTAAATATTATGAAACAAGATCTATCGCAGATTATATAAAAAATCAAGGTATTGTTACTAGTGGCGATGGTTTATATCAAAGTGAAAACAAATATATATTTAAGGGTGAAACACCAAATAATTATATATCTATTGGTGGAAGATTATATAGAGTAATAGAAATAGATGAAGATAATGAATTAAGATTAATAACAGTAAAGAGACTTAATTATTCAACATCATGGGATAATAGATATAATGTTGACCAATCTAAATATGATGGTATTAATGATTATTCTGTAAGTAGACTTAAAGATACTATGGAGCTAGTTTATAATGATGCAGAATATTTTAGTGAGGAAGAAAAAAGCTTAATTGTACCTCATAGTGCATGTATTGGGAAAAGATATTTAAGTGATAATAGTATTGATGGTAAAACAGAATGCGCTAATCAAATAGAAAATCAATATGTAACAATAATGACTGCTAGTGAATATATGAGAGCAAGTCTTGATTCTCATTGTAATAGTTCAAATACTTATACATGTTCGAATTATAATTATTTTAATGATATAAGTACAACTTATAAAACTATTACAGGTGTAGCTGATAATACATATCAAGTTTATAATGTTTCTAATGGTATTTTAAATGTTTCAAAGGCATCTGCAACATTTACATTTTATCCTATAATTTATATTGATAAATTATCATTATATGCTAGTGGTGATGGATCAAAAGATAATCCTTATATGGTAAGATAGCCTATGAAAAATACTAAGAATGTAAGAAAAAATTATACATTATATGTTGAATATAAGAACAATAAAATAAAGCTACTTTCTGGAAGCATGGAGGAAATAGATGATTTTACATCATATTTCCTTTATTCTTATGCAATTAAGAGAAAATTATCAGAAAATAATTTTGATCCTAATTTATATATTGAATCATCGAAAGGTAATAAATATGATTTAGCATATTATAATGTAAGAGCTATCCTTGATACTGATAATTTTGATATAATATTTGAAAAAATAAAAAAGATAAACCCTAGTAGAATAGATGAATATTTAGTTTGTAAATGTAATTTGGATAAGTGTTTATTAAGTCCAAATGCAAGTAGTATACCAATTGTAAAAATACATAGAGCAATACAAAAAAATGGAAATTATTTAGATATATTACGTAATTATTTTAGTACAGATTATAAAGCTTTTAGAAATTTTGTTCTTTATTTTTTTAAAAGTACTAATTTAAATGAAAGAGCTAAAATTATACCTCTTTCAGAAAAAGAAAAAGTATTATCAATTATTGAAAAAGCAAAATATTCATTAGTTAAAATAGATGAATCAAGTGATATAACTGATGAAAATGATTATACAGATGATTTTGCTAGTAATATTATGAATAATAATTATCTTGATATTGATGAAAAAATGACTGAACTTGACATGTTATATGATTCAACTGATGGAAATAAAGTTAGAAAATTAAAGTAATAAGAGGTTTAAAATTTAAACTTCTTTTAATTAGTGGTGATATTATGGAAAAAGAAATAAATAATTTTATAGAATATTTAAAATATCAAAGGAATTATTCAGATTTTACATGTAATAATTATAAAAAAGATTTAAATGAGTATAATTCATTTATTTTGAATAATAAAATAAATTATAAAAGTATGGGTTATAATGAAGCAAAAGAATATGTAATATATTTAAATAAAAAAAATGATGCAAAATCTACTATATCAAGAAAATTAAGTTCACTTAGAACATTTTATAAATATTTGGTATTAAATAATAAAGTAGAGTCAAACCCATTTTTACTTGTATCAAGTCCTAAAAAAGAAAAAAGAATACCAAAATTTATAAATTATAATAATATGGAAGAAATATTAAATGTTCCTAATATAAAAACAAAAGAAGGACAAAGAGAAAGAGTTATTTTAGAAGTATTATATGCATCAGGAGTTAGAGTATCAGAACTCGTTAATATAAAATTAAAAGATATTGATTTTAGTAATAAAAATATATTAATATTTGGTAAAGGTAGTAAAGAAAGATTAGTATCATTCGGGGACTATGCTCTTGAATATATTAATTTGTATTTAAAAGAAGGAAGAAACTTATTGCTTGATGGTGTTAAAAGTGATTATTTAATAGTTGGTAAAAAAAGTGAAAAACTTACAACAAGAAGGGTAGAACAAATAATAGATGATATTATAAAAAGAACAAGTATTAAACTAAATATTACTCCTCATATGTTTAGGCATACATTCGCAACACATTTACTAGATAATGGTTGTGATTTACTTGTTGTTCAGGAGTTACTTGGTCATGCATCATTATCATCAACAGAAATATATACACATGTAAGTAACGAACATTTAAGAGAAGTATATTTAAAGTGTCATCCTAGAAATAAAAGATAAGTTAAAAAGTGTAAAATAGGTGTATTTACAAATGTAAATACATTTTTATTTTGGTATAATAAAGTAGGGTGAATAGAATGTCGAAATTATATTTTAGATATGGAGCAATGAACTGTGGAAAAAGTTCTGCATTAATGCAAGTTGCTTATAATTATGAACAAAATAATAAAAAGGTAATTGTAATAAAATCAGAAATAGATACAAAAGGAAATAACTATTTAGAATCAAGAATTGGTCTTAAAAGAAAGGTAGATATTCTTTTAAAAGAAAATGAATCTATTGAAAAATATTATAATAAATTAGATGAAATATCATGTGTTTTGGTTGATGAAGCACAGTTCTTGAGTGAAAAACAAGTTGATGAATTATACTATATAACAAAATATTATAATATTCCTGTTATATGTTATGGACTAAAAACTGATTTTCAAAGTAAGTTATTTACTGGAAGTAAAAGACTTTTAGAATTATCTGATGAATTAGATGAATTAATAACTATATGTAGATGCGGTAAAAGAGCAAAATTTAATGCAAGATTTATAAATGATAAATTTACATTAAAAGGAGATACTAATTTAATAGATGGTTCAGTTAGTAATGTAAAATATATACCATTATGTGGTAAATGTTATTTAGATGAAAAAAGAAAATACGAGGAGGAATAAATTATGAAATATGTATATTCTTTTAAAGAAGGAAATAAAGATATGAGAAATATCCTAGGAGGAAAAGGCGCAAATCTTTGTGAAATGGCTAAAATTGGTCTTCCTGTTCCAAATGGATTTATAGTAAGTACTGATGCATGTAATAATTATTATGAAAATAATAAAGAGTTAAATGATGAAATAATTAAAGAAATAAATGAAAAATTAGAAGAACTTGAAAAAAGTTCTGGTAAAAAATTAGGTGATAAAACAAATCCATTATTAGTATCTGTTAGAAGTGGTGCTAGAGCATCTATGCCTGGGATGATGGATACAATATTAAATTTAGGATTAAATGATGAAATAGTAGAAAATTTTGGTGAAGAAAATAAAAGATTTATATATGATTCATATAGAAGATTTATACAAATGTTTTCTGATGTTGTTAAAGGATACGATAAAAGTAAATTTGAAAGAGTCTTAGATGAAATAAAAAAAGAAAAAGGTATTAAGTTAGATATAGAATTTACAAAAGAAGATATGAAAGAAATAGTACTTAAATTTAAAGATATCTATAAAGAAATATCAGGAGAAGAATTTCCACAAGACACTAAGTATCAATTAATAGAAGCAATAAAATCTGTATTTAATTCTTGGAATAATGAAAGAGCAAATATATATAGACAAATGAATAATATTCCATATTCTTGGGGAACAGCAGTTAATGTTCAGCAAATGGTATATGGTAATTTAAATGAAAAATCTGGTAGTGGTGTAGCATTTTCAAGAAATCCAGCAACTGGTGAAAATGAACTATTTGGGGAATATCTAATTAATGCACAAGGAGAAGATATAGTTGCGGGAATTAGAACTCCAAATCCAATTAAAACCTTAGAAAAATATAATAAAGACTTATATAAAGAATTTTATGGATATGCAAAAAAATTAGAAGAGCATTATAAAGATATGCAAGATATGGAATTTACAATAGAAGATGGTAAATTATATATACTTCAAACTAGAAATGGAAAAAGAACAGCAAAAGCAGCAGTTAAAATAGCAGTTGATCTTGTAAAAGAAGGATTAATAACAAAAGAAGAAGCTCTTTTATCGGTAGATGCAAGTACACTTTCACAATTACTTCATAAATCATTTGATGAAGAAGATTTAAAAACAAAAACACCTATTGGAAAAGGCTTAGCAGCATCCCCTGGTGCAGGAGTAGGTAAAATATATTTTAATTCTAAAGATTTAAAAGATGAAGACTCTATTTTAGTTAGACTTGAAACATCACCAGAAGATATTGAAGGAATGAAAAAAGCAAATGGTATATTAACAATTAGAGGTGGTATGACATCACATGCCGCAGTAGTCGCAAGACAAATGGGTGAATGTTGTGTAAGTGGTTTGAATGATGCATATGCATCGGAAAAAGAAAAAGTATTAAAAATTGGTAATATTGTTTTAAATGAAGGAGACTATATTTCAATTGATGGAAATACCGGTAATGTATATAAAGGACAAATAAAAACAAAAGATGCCGTAATAGAAGGCGAATTTGAAGAATTTATGTCTTGGACAAATGAATATTCAAGAATAATTGTAAGAGCAAATGCTGATTCAGAAAAAGATGCATTAAATGCTAAAAGGTTAGGAGCTAAAGGTATCGGATTATGTAGGACAGAGCATATGTTCTTTGAAAAAGAAAGAATATTTAACTTTAGAAGAATGATTTTATCAGAGACAAAAGAAGAAAGAGAAGAAGCATTAAGTAAAATTCTTCCATATCAACAATCAGACTTTGAAAAATTATTTACAGTAATGAATAATGAAAAAGTTGTTATTAGATATCTTGATCCACCACTTCATGAATTCTTACCAAAAGAAGAAAGTGAAATAAAAGAACTTGCTGAAAGCCTTAATATATCACTAGAAGAAATTCATGATAGAATTAGTGAATTAAAAGAATTTAATCCAATGATGGGTCATAGAGGAGTAAGACTTGATATCACATATCCTGAAATTGCAATTATGCAAACAAAAGCAGTTATAAATGCTGCTGTTAATGTTAAGAAAAATGGTAATAATCCAATAGTTGATATTATGATACCTTTAATAGGTGATGATGTTGAACTTAAATATGTAAAAAATATAATAAAAACAGAAGCAGATAAAATATTAAAGGAAAACAATATAGATATTGAATATAAAATAGGAACAATGATTGAGATTCCTCGTGCAATTATAATATCTGATTTACTAGGTAAAGAATGTGACTTCTTTAGTTATGGAACAAATGATTTAACACAGTTAACATTTGGTTTCTCAAGAGATGATTCTGGTAAATTCTTAAAAGATTATTATAATAAAAAAATATTTGAAACAGATCCATTTAAATCAGTAGATGAAAAAGGTGTATTAAGACTTGTAAATATTTCAAAAGAAAAGGCAAGACTTGCTAACCCTAATATTGAACTTGGTGTATGTGGTGAACACGCTGGTGATCCAAAATCAATAGAAAACTTTGATAGAATTGGTCTTGATTATGTTTCTTGTTCAGCATTTAGAGTACCAGGAGCAAGACTAGCGTCTGCCCAGTCAAATATAAAAAATAGTAAATAGATTATAAACTAAGATAGGAGTATCTTAGTTTTTTTGTTATAATAAAAACAAGTGATATAAATAGATTTTTATATGTGTGTTTATGTATTAATAGAATTAAGCTTATAAAGTAAAAAAAAAGTGAATTTATATATAATTGACAATGTTTTGTTTAAAATATATAATGTATTTATCGAAAAGGAGATGTAATATAATGAAATCAAATATTATAGCAATATTACAACGACTACAAAATTCAAATAAGGAAAATAATAATTTAAAAATAAATAGATTTGATGATATGGATCAACAATTAGCCGCAAGTATTTATAATTTTTTAAATGGTAAAAGTGATTTTTTGTTACCTTATGAAACAATAGATCTATTAATAGATAAAAGTGTAGTTAATAAAAGTGAAATAATTTCATTAGGTTTTGGTATTGTTGTAGATAGACTTTTAACAGTCGAGATTGAAGAGATTAAAGGTAATAATGTTAGTAGATTTGATATAATTTCATATGATAGTCATACTGCTTATTATATCAAAGGTAATTCCAGTGATATTGATAAAAGAAAATATCAAGAAATTGATGTGAATAATGATTCTAGATATGATAGCATAAGGATTAATGCCTTACAAGAATATTTGAAAAATTATAAAAGGGAATATTATGGAAAAAAATCAATGTAGTTTTGATAATAATCATTATTTTAATTATAAAAGAGCATAAGCTCTTTTTTCTTTGGTTATACTAAAAATGGTGAAGAATATGAATAATATAATAGTAATTGGTGATTTAAATTATAATTTAAATATTTTTTTAAATACATTTTTAAAAGAAAATAATGAGTATACAATAAATAATATAACCAAAAGTATAGGAAATATATTAAATGTACCAATAGTTCTAAGTAAATATGATTTAAATGTATATTACTTTTCATGTGTTGGAAATGATATTGAAGGAAAAGAAATAATTAATTTTCTTCATTCAAATAAAATAAGGTCTGATTATGTAAATATACTAAATAAAAAAACAAATAATAAATATATAATTAGAAATACAAAGAATAATTCAAAAACAATTCTTTCTTTAAAAAATAATGATAAATATGAATTAATAAGAAGTATTAATTTTATTCCAAATGTAGTTTACAGTACAATTTATAATTTAGAGTTTATATTAAATATAAAAAGTAAATTTAGAAGTACGAAAATAATAACAGATTTAAAAGAAATAAGTGAAGATGCAATAAAGGTATGTAAACTATCAGATTATGTAATAATTCCACTTAAATATGCACAAGTGCTTACAGGAATAAATTTAAATATTGCAAATAAAAATAGTATAATTGAATTATATAGCAGGACAAAAAGACTATTTTCTGGTAAAATAATAATATATATTGAAGAAGTAGGATGTTTGTTTCAAAATAATAATTTAATTAGCATAATCCCTAAAATGGGAGATAAAAATAAAGTATCAAAAAGTAGTTATGATATGTTTATTTCTACATTTATATATTGTATTAATAAAGATTATACATTAGATAAAACAGTAAAAATATCAACGATATCTAAATTTTTATCAGATAATGGAAAACAAACATTCAATATAAAAGAGGTACTTGATATTTATGAAAAAAATAATTGATCCATTTATAGATTTTTTACCTAGTATAGATTTACATGGTATGGATAGAGTATGTGCTAGAATAAAAACAGAAGAATTTATAAAAGATAGTATAAAATTAAAAAATAAAAGAGTAGTTATTATTCACGGAATTGGACAAGGAATAGTAAAAGATGAAGTATATAAGTGTCTAAGAAAAAATAAAAATGTTATTAATTTTAAACTTAATGTTCCAAATATAGGAAGTACCACAGTTGATCTAAAAATAGATTAACTTTTTTTAATATCTGTGTTATAATTTTCTTGTAATGGATGGAATGCTTGAAATGCTGAAATAGCTCAAGTTGGTAGAGCAACTGAATCGTAATCAGTAGGTTGCGGGTTCAATTCCTGCTTTCAGCACCATAGGGAAATCCGCTCGAACTTATTTATAAGTATCGAGAATAAATAGACAATCAATTCTAAATTAGGATTGATTTTTTTTGTTTAGAAAAAAGTCTTTCGAAGAAAGGATTGATTAAAATGGTAAATGTTATCAAACAAGAAGTTAGAATGGAAGAATCATTAAAAAAGAGATTAGAATTTATTTGTGAGTTTTGTAGGGTTAAGCCAATTATTATTAATGGTAATTTGAGGACTATTGATAAAACAAATCTTACTTATTTAGAACCACATAGAATTATAATTAATGATATAACCTTTCTAGCTTTTAATTATTCTAATGAGATATTTATCGAAAACTTAAATAATAAGATTAAATTATCAGAATTAGAAAACTATTTAAAACATAACTAATATCTTTTAAATGATAAAATAAAAAAATATAAAATAATGTGTTATAATATAAGGCAATTAATTTGGTGGTGTTGTTATGCAAGAAAGTAAATATTTCTATAATGGCATACCTTTATCTAAATATTGTAAAGATAATGATATTAATATAAGTACTATACGATCTAGAATATGGAAAAAGAAACAAAGTAAAAAATATGAAAATTATACAGAACAAGAAATTGTAGATATGGTTATAGAAGCTTATGGTAGTGCTATTAAATACATGTATAAAGGAATAGCTTTAAGGCAATATTGTTTAGATAATGGTATTAACATAGGAACTATTAATTCTAGAATAAATAATTTAAGAAAACAAAATGAAGAATTATCAAATGATGAATTGGTAATTTTAGCAATGGAAGAATTTGATAATAAGAATTTTAGATTTTTTTATAAAAGTGTACCTCTAAAGGAATATTGTGAAAGTCATCCTGAAATAAATTATAATACTATTAGAACATACATTAATAGAGAAAAAGAAAAAAATCCAGAATTATCTGATGAGGAACTAATTGAACAATATTTAGATAAAGAACACAAAGAAATTTATAAATATTATTATTTAGGAATACCACTAAAACAATATTGTGATGAAAATAATTTAAGTTATAGAAACCTAATTACATATATGAGCAGATATAGAAATACTGATAATTTTAAAGGATTAAGTGATGATGAATTTGTTGAAGCAATTATGGATCAATATCAACCATTTGAGCCTAAATATCTATATAAAGGACTAACTTTAAAAGAATATTGTATTCAAAATGATTTGTCATATTATAGTGTAGTATCATTTGTAAAAAGAAGATTAGCAAAAGGTAGTACGAAGAGTATTGATGATTTAATCGATGAAGGTATAAAAACAATAAATAGGTATGGAATAATTTACTATTATAAAGGCATACCTTTAAAAGATTATGCCGAGCAAAATGATTTAAATGCAAGTTCAATTCGTTGTGCTATTTTAAGGAAACAATTAAGAAGTAATAAACCACTTCAAGAAATTATTAATGAATGTGTTGAATCTTATCAAAAGTTTTCTATCAAATATTACTATAATGGAATACCACTTCTGACTTATTGTAATAATATTGGCTTAAATTATAATACAATAATTCAAAGATATTTATATGAATATGCAGATAAAACTGACATTGATATAGATGAAACAATAAAACAAATTGTAGATTATTATATAGAACATCCACCATTAAAAACTAAGTATTATTTCAATGATCAATCATTAACAAAATTTTGTGATGTAAATGGATATCCATATTTAGCAATTTGGAGAAGAATTAAGACACTAGAATCTAAAGATAATTTATTAAATAATGATCAAATTATAGTTTCAGCAATAAAAAAATATGAAGATAGATTAGAAATAAATAAAATTAGTGAGATATTTGATAAACTAAAAAGTAATAAGAAAAATGATATTAGCGAAATAAAGAATATATGTACTTTCTTGAAAATTGATTTTGAAAATGTAAATGATTTAGTTAGTATGGACTTTTCATATAATCAAGCAATTAATATGATTTGGTATTTTTCTGATAAAAAGACTGGTAATGATTATAAAATGATTACTGATAAAAAAATAAAAGATATTTTTACTTTAATTGATAATTTAAAAAATTCTAAAAAGGATATTGAACAATTTGAATTGTATGATTTAATAGGAATATATAAAAGCGAATTATATGATTCAAGAAATGAAATATTATTAAGACAAAAAAATATATTTATAAAACACTCCATTCATTATGCAATGGTTATGAAATTAAAGTTAATAATAGTAATTATGAAGATTTTGAAAGCGAAATTAAATATTATCTACTAATGGTAATAAATAGGACTAATTTAAACATTTATGGACAAATTATTAAATATATGGATCTAACTGTAAAAGGTTATTTTAGAACTTATCTAAAAAAATATAGGAAACAAAATAATAGTTTATCATTAGATGATACTAAATATTCTAGTGATAAAGGTACAAGAAAAGAAAAATCAAGGATTGATTATATTTCTGATCCTAACAATCCATATGAAACAACTGAAAACACTTTATTTAGTTCAGATATGATGAAAGTATTATCATCATTATCTCCTGAAGATTTATCTCTTATTATGTTAAAATATCAAGAAAATTATAGTGATGAAGATTTATCAAATCATTTCAATTTAACACTTGATGAAATAAAACAAAAAGAAATAGAAATCCTATCATTATTAAAAAATGATGATGGCGTTAAAGTATTAAGAAAAACAAGAAAAGATAATTAATAAATTTATTAAAAAGCGCCTATGAAACTTTAGAAGCCTTAGGTCTTTTTTATTTTTATCAAAATAATTTATCAAATTAGTAAAACTCATGGTATAATATTTATAGAATTAAATTGTTTATTTATTTGTTGTGATGGTTTCGGACTATCTTAACTATCGCACCATTGGCGAATCTGTTCGAACTATTCGAACTTTGATATATAGAATCAATCAGAAATGATTGATTTTTTCTTTTTATGAAAAAGTCAACCTAAAAGAAAGGTTGGTGTATATGATTAAAATTATTAAGGAAGAAATAGAAATTGAAGAATCATTAGAATCAAGATTAAAGATCATATGTGATTTTTGTAATACTACTCCAACAATAATAAACGGAAGTATTAGAAGAGTAGAACATACAAATCTTACTTATATTGAACCACATAGAATTATAATTAATGATATAACTTTTCTAGTTTTTAATTATTTTAACGAAATATTTATTGAAAACTTAAATAATAAAATTAAATTCTCTTAATTAGAAAATTATTTAAAAAATATTTTAAAAGCATGTTATAATATTTAAAAACAAATGGAGGATTAAAATTTATGAAAAAATATAATATATATAGTTTGTATGTAGTAGAAGTTCAAAATGGTAATGATACTCAATATTTAATTTGCAAACATAATGAATTGAGTAATACCTATGTAGAAATCTTCACAAATGAAAAAGTAAAAGTTACAAATAATTCAAGTGTAGAACAGCTTTCTAATTATTATTCCGTTTTAGCACAGTGCAATTATACCACTGGAAAACCATTGATGTTAGATAAAAAAGAAATATTAAGAAAATACATAACAATTAATAGTAAAGTAAGTTTGGAAAAAAGTGAAGCACTTTTTCAAAATGGCAATAATGCAATTAACGTACAACAAAGAGTATTAAGAAAAGATGTGAATAATTAAAAAAATAAGGACTAGTAGGGACTTATAAGAATAGGATTTATTTTTTTCTTTTTCTATATATAAAAGTGAGGTGGATATAAAGATGAAAGTTAGAACAACGAATGCTTTGATGAAATATTTAAGGGAAAAACATAATATTTCCATTTAGGGTACTAAAGATAAAAAGAATTTGAGAAATATAGGTTATTATCATGGCTATAAAGGTTATAGATATATTAATAATCCACAAAATAGAATAAATTTATCTAGTTTTGATGAAATAGTTTCAATAGTTGATTTTGATTCTAAATTAAAAAGCTTATTATATCCACAAATAATGCAAATAGAAACGATTTCAAAAAATATTGTACTTCAAATATTAGTTGAAGAATATAAAACTGATGAATTTAATGTTATTTATGAAAATGGTATGACTGATTATAGAAATAGTAATACTAGTGAAGAATATAAAAAGAAAATGAAACAAAGATTATCAGTACAAAATAATATTTATTCTTCATTATCTAGAAGTTATAATAATGAAAATAAAATTGTTAGTCATTTTTATTCAAGAGATAGACACGTTCCAATTTGGGGTATTTTTGAAATAATTACATTAGGAACGTTTGCAGATTTAATTAAAAGTTTAGAATTTAAAGTTAGAAACAAAATTGATAAAAAAATGAATATAAATATTGCATTCGATACTAATGCTAAATTTCCTGAAAAGATTATGTATTTAATTAAATCATTAAGAAATTCAATCGCACATAATGATGTAGTTTTTGATGTAAGATTTAAAGATGGAAAAATTGATACCAAGTTATGCAAATATCTAGAAAATGAAATTGGTTGTACTGGAATAGACTTTAATACAATTACTGATTATGTCCTTGTTATTTCAGTGTTATTAAAAAAGTATGGAATAACTAAAACAGAAATTAATAAATTTATAAATGATTATGAAAGGATAATTGAAGAGTTCAGAAATAAAATTTCTATTAGTATTTATAATAAAATTATATATTCAGATACAAAGAATAAATTATCGGCTTTACGAAATTTCATAAAAAAATAATCAAATTATTGTATAATCTTTGTAATTATGGTATATTATAAATGTGAATGGCGATGGTGTATCTTCGGATCCCATCTGAGCAAGTTGGATGCGTCTGGCTTGCTTTTTTGTTTTAAATAATGTAATATTATATATGAAATGTGCCTAGAAAACTTTAGAAGATCTAGGTCTTTTTCATTTTTATAAAAATTATTTATAAAAGTAGTAAAAGTCATGGTATAATGGTTGTAGAATTAAATTGTTTATTTTGTGTAATGGTTTTGGAATATCTTAACTATCGCACCAATGGCGAATCTGTTCGAACTATTCGAACTTTGATATATAGAATCAATCAGAAATGATTGATTTTTTCGTTTTATAAGAAAAAATCATAGAAAGGTGGTATCTATGATTAAGTTTATTAAAAAAGAAATAGAGATTGAAGAATCTTTAAAACAACGAATAATGATTATATGTGATTTTTGTAATACTACACCAACTATTATAAACGGAAGTATTAGAAGGATAGACAAAACTAATCTTACTTATATTGAACCACATAGAATTATTATTAAAGATAATTTATATCTTGCTTTTAATTATTCTAATGAAATCTATATTCAAAATTTAGGCAAGAAGATTAAATTAACAGAACTTGAAAACTATATAAAACAAGTGTAGGACTTGATTTTATAAGCATAGAAATTAAAATATGAAGAAATTGACACTGATAATTTTTTTTGATATAATAGTCCTCAATTTAAGGGGGATATCATGGAAAAGAAAGATTCTTTATTAATGTTAAAATATATGATATCAGAAGGATTTAATCCAAATAATTATGAAAGAATATTAGAATTATTACAATCTGCACCATTATCATTATCAAAAAATTTAAAGGAATATAATCCATATTTATTATCTAAAAAAGTATTATATTCAGAATTAGATGATTATGGTATTGATGGAGCATATGGGTATTTAGAAAATAGTGAAATTGTTGTTCCAAAGACAATTGAAAATGATAATAGATTTTTATATAGACCAGTAAAAAGATTATATCAAAAGTATAGTTATGGTACCCCATTAATCGATGAGTTTGGAGCTGTTGTCTTTCTACAAGATTCATTAGAAGAAAATAGTGATAAAATTTATAATGCAGTTAAGAATAGTATAAATTTTAAGAATTTATACTTTGGATTTATCACAGAAATGTATCCAAAAATAGACCATGGTGATCAAAGATTAGTATATGTATTTCATCAGTTAATGAATCAGTTAGATGGATATAAATTATCATATGAAACAATTAGTGAAGAAAATAAAAAATTATATTTAATTAAGAAAAATTAGAGGTGTCAAAGACATAAAAATAGGTTAAGTGTCTTTGTCGCCTTTTTTTTGATAAAAAATATGAAAGGATTTAAATTTTATGAATGAAGAAAAGAAAATCGCAGGGCTTTATATTCGTGTAAGTACTGAAGACCAAGCACGAGAAGGATTTAGTTTACCAGAGCAAGAAAAACGCCTTAGAGTAATGTGTGAATATAAAGGTTATGAAATATATGATGTTTATAAGGATGCTGGTATAAGTGCTAAAACAGGTAATTTAAGACCTGAATTTGAAAGATTATTACAAGATATAAGAGATAAAAAGGTAAATACAATAGTAGTTTTAAAACTAGATAGATTAACAAGAAGTGTTTATGATATGGAAGGTATAATGAATTTTCTAGAAGAAAATGATGCTTATTTAGATTGTGCGAATGATGATATAAATACTACAAATGCTAATGGCAAAATGGTTGCTAGACTTTTAACTACTGTTTCACAAAATGAAATAGAAAGAAAAAGTGAAAGAACAAAGATAGGATTAACTGGTGCTATTAAAGTTGGTCATATTCCACATCATGCTCCACTTGGATATAAACATAAAGATAAAAAATTAGTAATTGATTATGCTACAAAAGATGTGGTTATTAGAATATTTAATATGTATCATGAGGGAATGTCATATCAAACTATTAGTAATGTTTTAAATGAAGAAAAAGTGTTAGATAAAACAAATTGGAGAGATTCAACTATATTTAATTTACTATCTAATGAAATATATAAAGGAGATTTTGTTCATGGTAAAAGAACTAAAAAGCCTACTTATTATAATGATGTAGTTGAACCTTTAGTCACAAAAGAATTTTGGGAAGAATGCCAAGTTCAAAAGAAAAAGAATCAAAGAAGTTTTCAGAGAAAATTAACTTATCTATTTATGCAAAAATTAAAATGTCCAAAATGTAAAAGAATACTTGGTGGAAAAGCAACTACTAAAAAGAATAATAACTCTTATTATTACTATTATTGTAATGATTGCAAAATAACTTATAAAGAAAATGAAATAGAAAAAATAATTGATGAATATATGGATTCAATTGTTGCGTATGATTCAATAGTAAATCAATTTTTCTTACCTATGATAAAACAAAAAATTGAAAATCCAATCGAAGAATTACAAAAGGAATTAAAGAATCAAAAATCTAAATTTGAAAGAATTAAAGAAGCATATATAAACGAAGTATTTACTTTAAAAGAATATAATGAAGAACGAAAGAAAGTTGAAAAAATAATTGAAGATATAGAAGATAAGTTAAATACTAGTGAAGTATGTGAAAAGTTAAAATTTACTCCTAATGATATTTTAGTTAAAAGAGATATAGACTTTATCAACTCTATCAAGTATCCAGAGAAATATAAAAGTAAAACTAAATTTTGGAATGAATATACTCGAGAAGAAAAAGCAGAATTATTAACTAAATATGTAGAAGAAATAGAACTGACTGATAAGTATGGTTTTCTAAATGTAGATTATATTAAGTTTAGAGAAAGTGTTGCTAATGTATCAAATGAATTATATTTTAACGGATACTATGATAGATATATTCCATCTATATTTGGTAATATTTATGGTCAAATTAGATTTAGTGAATATCTACCTGAAAAAGAAGTTGGAGAACAAATAATGAGATTAAGACAATTCTATGATGTAGGTTATTACGAAGCAACTTATAATGTTAAAAATCAAGTATTCTATTTTAATTTTATTGAAGACAATAAAGCACTTGTAAGAGTATTCCTACTAGAAGATTATAGAAAGATAGATCCTGATATGAAAATGGAAACATATAATCTTGGAGTATTATATGTTAAAGAAGATGACGGAACATTACTAGCAAATGAGGATGATGTATTTAAATACATACCAGCTGAATGTGATTGTAATGTTGTATATAGTAAGAAACCTATAAATGTTGATGTTAAACCTGTTCCTTACTATGAAGATGAAGAAACTGAAGAAGTTTCTTCATAAAACAAACGAACACGTTTTGTCAGCTATGCTGATGAAAGTGGGAAAAGTTTGTTTCATAAATATAAAAAATAAATAGTATTTAATTTTTATATTTAATAATTATCGTGGTACGTTATGAAATTACATATGTAATTTTGTAAGTAGCGATAGATAATTATAGGATTCTAAGGATTTTATCCTTAGCCCCCCGAATTTTGGCTCAGCCGAAATACCTAGGGGGTTAAACATTTTGGATGAATCCCAAATCGTTTAAAAAGTGAGGTGCATTTAATGGATAAAGGTCTTCCTTATTCACTACATCTTGGTAGTGATAAAAACAAAAAGAACTCTGTAAGAGCAAGTGCTAAAAATAATGTAAGTGGAACAACTTCCAAGAGTAATAATACTATACAAAATGCTAAACAATTATCAAGAGTTGATAAACATAATTATAGAAAATATGATAATAATCAAGAGGATATTTGTATCGTAAGAGGAACTAATTCACTCTATGAAGATGTTAAACAATTATATTTAGATTTATTTGAAGAATCAAAAATTAAGTATAATGAAAGACAAAGAGAAACAAGAAAGATAAATGACTATTTTTCTCATATATCAGATAATGCTAAAAATGATTTAGCTTGTGAACTAATTATTGAACTAGGTAATAAAAAATATTGGGATACAAAAGATATGGATTTCAAAAAGAAAATGACTAATGTATATAAAAAACAAGTTGAAGATTTAGAAATGCTAGTTCCTAATTTTAAAATAGCAAGTGCAATTATTCACTATGATGAAACATCTCCTCATATGCATCTTGTTGGTGTTCCTATTAAAGAAAAAAGTAAATATGGTATGGAATTACAAGTTGGTAAATCTGATGTATTTACAAAAGATTCTTTAAAAGTATTACAAGATAAAATGAGAACTTTATGTATTGAAGAATTTAATAAAGAATATGGATTAGATAGTGTTTTAAAAAAGAAACGTAAAGGAAGAAATAATGACTTTCTTGTTAGTGAAATGGATAACTATAGTGAAATGCAAGAAGCAATAGAAAGACATCAAATGAATTTAGGAAAAGCAAATGAAAGCTCAAAAGATTTAGATAAAAACACAAATGAAATAAAAGAGATTGTTAATGATTTAAAGAATGTTCCTTTATCAAAAAATAGTTATATATTAAAACAAGAAGATAAGGATAAATTAGTAAAATATTTAGATAAAGTTGATAAAACTAATAATGACTATAAAACTATTCAAGATTTATCAGTATCATTAAAAGATATATCTAATGAACTATCAGAAAGTAAAGATACAATAAAGATATTACAAGAATCAAATGATGCTTTAGAATTAAGAAATATAAAATTAAAAGAAGAAAATAATAAATTAAAAAGTAAAAATTCAAGTTTAGAAAACGAATTAAAAAATTTAAAAGAAATATTTGAAATATTTAAGAATAAACTAGAAAGACTATATCATTTCTTTGTTGATAAAATGTGGGGAGATAAAGAAAAACGAGATAAATATTATCCAGTTGCTTATGAATTATATGGTAAAAATATTCTAGATGAAGAACAAATAAGAGGCATATTAGGAACTAAACAAAGATCTGCTAAAATAGATAATGGATCTAAATCAAAAGATGATGATATGGAATTATAATGTAAATTTGATGTATAAAATTATGGAATTTACGTTAAATGTGTTATAATAAAAATATATGGAGGTTATATTATGGACGAATTATATGAAAGTTTAGTTGATGAAAATCAAGTAATTAAATTAAATGAAAAATATTATACTAAAAAAGGTATAAAGAATGATTTATTATTGCAAGAATTATTAGTTAGATATGTTGAGAGAATTCCTGAATTAGATGTAAACATTATTGAAAATGCAAGAAAATTAATGACACAATTTGGAGTTATAGACACATATCTTGGAATTTATGATGCATACACTAGCAAGTCAAATGATGATGTAACAAAGAGTAACGGTTTAGAAATTCAACAAGTTATTAGAATTTTAAGTGCTGGATATGTAGAAGATTATAATCGAGAAGCAGGAAAAGGTGGAGTTTTTCCTGGTTGGATGAAATCAGAATATGATCAAGCTTTGTTTGATAGTGAAAGATATATATCTTTATTTAGTAATGAACTAAATATGACTCATAAAACTTTATAATATTTTTTGAAATGGTATTTCCATTTCTTTTCCTTTTTTTTATAATTTATATAGATTGATTCATGTGAATCGTTATTGCCGAAAAAAAGTTGTAGACCTCTACGTCGTCGGCACCAGATTTATAGGAAACTCGGACGCTTTCGTCCAGAGAGTAATAGATTACTAACTATCAAAATAGTTAGTTTTTTTCTGCTTAAATTGAATGTTGAATATAATTATGTTTGAAACAGAAAAAAAGATGATGATATTGAATTATAAATAGTTAACAAGGAAGTGGAAATAATTTCTTATTTTATGATAAAATAGATATGATAAATTATGATGATATTTTTATTGATAAAATTATTTAATTTAGAGGTGATAGTATGAGAATAGGAATAGATGTAGATGGTGTTCTTACTGATGTTATAAGATATGCATGTGATTATGGAAGCAAATATTTTTTTGATAAGTATGGTAAATTGGATATTAATATAGATTCATGGTCGTTGAAAGATATGTTTAATGTAAGTGATGAAGAAGATAAAGAATGTTGGCTAAAAATTGTCGATAATTATGCAATTAATGAATCTGCCAGACCTTTTGCTGCAGAAATAATAGATAAAATAAAAAACGAAAATAACGAAATTTATATTATAACGGCAAGAAGTTCAAGTAAATGGGATGATGTAAACGGAGAGATGAATAATATTTTAATTTCTTGGCTTAATAACAATAATATAAAATATGATAAATTAATAGTTAGTAAAGAAAAATTAGAAATATGCAAAAATTACAAAATTGATATTATGATTGAAGATAAAACAGAAAATATTAATAGCATTTCAACTAAAATACCAGTTATTTGTTTTAATGCAAATCACAACAAGAATTTAAAGGGAAATAACATTTATAGAGCTTATAGTTGGTACGATGTATATTATAAATATCTAATAATAAAGGAGCAAATAAAAGATGAAAAAAATTAGTAATTATCCTAGACCACAATTTGTAAGAGATAGTTGGTTAAATTTGAATGGTAAATGGAATTTTGTGTTTGATGATGAAAACATAGGCGAGAAAAAACAATTTTTTAATAGTTTTCCAAACTCTAGTGAAATTCTTGTTCCATTTACATATGAAACAAAAATGAGTGGTATTAATGATGAAACAGTTCATAAAAATATTTGGTATTCAAATGATATAAATATTAATGTGGAAAAAAATAAAAATATTTTTTTACACTTTGAAGGTAGTGATTTCATTACAAAACTATGGGTAAACGGTAAGTATGTCGGTTCGAATGTTGGCGGGTATCATAGATTTTCTTTTGATATTACTAATTTTATTGTAGATGGAATTAATAATTTTACTATAAAAGTTGAAGATTCATTGTCAAAGAATCAACCAAGAGGTAAGCAAAGATATAAGAAAGATAGTTTTAAATGTTGGTATATTCAAACAACTGGAATTTGGAAAACAATATGGATAGAAAGCGTTCCTAAAAATTATATTGTATCTGCAAAGAATACACCAAACTATGATTATAAAAATATTGAAATTGAATTGGAAACTAATATTTCAAAAGATGATATTAATAATTTTGAAATAGAGACTGAAATCTTATTTGATAATAAAACAATTAAAGTTCAAAGACAAATTATTGAAGATAAAATATTTAAGTATAATCTAGATATTTGTACTCAAAATGAGATTAAATATTGGTCACCAGAAAGTCCTAATTTATATGATATAAATTATAAATTATATTATAATGGAAATCTTATAGATAAAGTATCATCATATTTTGGTGTTAGAAAGATATCTATAGAAAATTCAAAAATATTATTAAATAATCAAGAACTATATTTGAAAATGATTTTAGACCAAGGATATTGGGCAGATTCTCATTTAACACCTCCAACTGAAGATGCAATAATAAAAGATATAGAAATTGTAAAAAAGTATGGATATAATGGAATAAGAAAACATCAAAAAATAGAAGATGAAAGATTTTTATATTATTGTGACATTAATGGGATATTAGTTTGGAGTGAAATGGCTAATTGTTATGAATTTAATGATAAGTCCATAGAATACATCACTGATGAATGGATTAAGGTGGTTAAACAAAATTATAATCATCCATCAATAATTACGTGGGTACCTATTAATGAGTCTTGGGGAATTCGTGAAGTTTCAGAAAACATACAAGAACAAGATTTTGCCAATAGTTTATACTATATAACAAAAGCAATTGATAAAACTAGACCTGTTATATCAAATGACGGCTGGGAACATACAATATCAGATATTATAACAATTCATGATTATAAGCAAGATGCAGATTTGTTATACAATGAATATAATGACAAAGAATTAGCAGTATTAAATAATCAAAAAGCGTATAATACTATTCATAAATTATTTAGTGGTGATTACAAGTATAATGGACAACCAATAATAATGAGTGAATATGGGGGTATAGCATTAAGTTCCGACAAAGGTTGGGGATATGGAAAGCAAGTAATAGATGAAAATGAATATCTAGACAGATTTGCAAAACTAACTAAAGTAATAAAAAATACAAAATATATTTGTGGATATTGTTATACTCAGTTAACTGACGTTCAACAAGAAATTAATGGTTTAGTTGATGAAAATAGAAATGACAAATTTTCTAATGAGATTATCAATGCTATAAACTCTATTAATAAATCATAAATTGTTGCAAAAAATACTATATTTGATATAATTTAAATAGTTAGTAGGTTTATTACTTACTATCATCTTTTAGTCTAGGAGTTGTTAGACTTGCTCCTTACTGGCACCAGATTGATTGATACTCGAACTTTTTCGGGATAAATATAAAAACTACTTTCAAAATTAAATTGAAAGTAGTTTTATCTTGTTAATTTAGTAAACACACTTGTATATTGTTAAAAACAATATGCTTTGTTTTGTTATAGTTTCATTTTAAATTTCGCTATTTTAAGAAACTTTAGAAACACTTGACATATTAGGGTATATATTATATACTAATGAGCAATTTTTGAGGTGGTGAAAATAAGTGAAGGTTTATAGAGTTGTACCTAATTGTTTTTTTACGGGTAAAAAACTTGATAATTCTGGCAAAATCAGCTTAGAAAGTCTGTATTACAAAATGGGATATACATCATTTTCAAGTAAAGTTAAAAGAGATGATTATAACTCATTAAATTGTAAAAATTATCAAGGGAAATTTTTTTATTTATTTGCCGAAGACGCTGTTTTTGAAGGGAGTAGCTTAATAAATGGTTATCATAGATTAAGAGCTGATATATGTTCAATTTTAGAATACGATATACCAGAAGATATGATTATAAAACATATTGGGTACGGTGATTATACATACGATATCATGCCTTTATTTTTAATAGAAACTTTTTTGGAAAAGGATGATTTTGGTAGTGTTATTTTATCTAATGAAATTGCGGAAGATAAAAAATTAAAATGTTTAGTTGAAACTTTGAAAGACTCTCTAAGAATAGCAGAAGAGTATGATTCATTTGAAGATAAAAATTATTATAAAGATTTATTTCAAGGAGTTAATTTATCATCGTTGACTGATGAAGAAATAATGCATGTCTTGTTAAGTAAGGGATTTTATTCAACTTTTTCAAATCAGCAGTGTGAATTAATTTCATCTCCTTTTATTACAGGTAGAATAATACCATTAAGTATGGTTTTTCTTTCACACAAATTGGGTAATTTTAATGAAATAAGTGAATATTATCAAAAACTTGGAATAAGATATGAATTTTCAAAAGAACATCAAAACTTTAAAAAAGAACTTTTAAATACCATTAGATATGATAGTTCAGACAAAGAAAACATTAAAAGATTATTAAAAGAAAAAAAGTATATATAAATTTTCTTTTTCCGATTGATTTGTTAAATTTTTTAATCTTCTATTTAAATTTCCTATTTCTTTGATACAAACTTTAGTAAAAAAAAGAATCTCCAAAATCCATTTCGTTACATAAATATTTTTCACTAAATAGTAAATAATTATCTTCAAAATCAGTTTTCCAATCATAAGTAAAATATGTTTCCATAAGTTGTTGTATATTTATATTGGGAGAAATTAAATAATTATTAATACCTAATCCTCTTTTTCGTATCACTTTATCATCAAAATGTAGTAAGTCATCAAATTCCAATCTCACATTTTATATCCTTTTTCTCAACTCAACCTCAGCATATTTTCTTACTATGTCAACGTTTTTATTATTTAATACAAAGGTAATATCTTTCTTTTCTACATATAATCTTCAATTCTTTTTTCAAATTATTTTATTAAAAATAAATATAGTAAATAAAATCAAAAAATATGTAAAATTTTGTTTGTTTAAATAATTTGACAATTTTTATAACTTATGCTATCATAATGGTCGTTATTTTCGAAGAGGGGGAATTTTTATGGAAGAAACTAGAAAATCAAGTATAGTTAGGGATTTAATAATTAAGATATTTTTAATACTTTTATTTGTATTTTTAATAACTATATTATTTCCAATGCCTAATTTAACAGCATTTTATGATTCAGTATTCAATAATAATGTACAAAGCATGAAAGATGCAGCAGATAGTTATTTTACTAAAGAAAGAATGCCAGAAAAGGTAGGAGATTCAGTTAAATTAACATTACAACAAATGTTAGATAAAAAATTAATTTTACCTTTCTTAGACAAAGATGGTAACGAATGTGATGCAAACAAATCATATGTAAAAGTTACAAAGGGAGAAAAAGAATATACTTTAGAAGTTCATTTATCTTGCCCAAATAAAGAAGATTATATAATTGAACCTATTGGATGTTATAATTTTTGTCCAGAACAAACAGTAAATTGTAGTTGTTCTTGTGCGCAAGAAGAAAAACCAACAACAGATGACAATGGTAAAGTTACAGTTAATAAAACACAAACAACACCATCAAATGATAAACCATCAAATGATAAACCTTCAAATAATGATAAGTATAAATTACAATATTTATATACAAGAACAATAACAGATGTAAAATGGAATGCTGGTAATTATCAAGAAAATAAAGAAAAAGAAACTGATAATGTAAGATTAGTTGATACAAAAAAACAATATACTGGTCAAAAGAAAGTTTCAAACGGTAGTACACTTTATAAACATATAAAATATGCATATAAAGATAATTGGCAAATAGAAACTGATTGGACAGATGAAGTTAAATCTACTAGTGATACATATAAGTTATATGCAATTAGAACATTATATACAGGTTATAAACCTTATGTAGTAGAAACAACAAAATATAAACATATAAAATATGCGTATAAAGATAATTATACAGATACTGATTGGACAACAGAGAAAAAATCTGAATCAAGTTCTGTAAAAGTAATAGATAAAAGATATACTGTTAGAAAAACAGTTCAAACAACAAAAGGAACATGGTCTGATTGGATAAAAGAAGGTGTTTGGAGAGATTCAAAACCAGCTGATACAAGTACTAAACAATGGTATGGTCCATATAATACACAAACAACAAGTTCTTGGAAAACAATATATGATTCATGGGGTTCAACACAACAAATGAATCCAATATCTGGAAATAGAAAATATGAATTCTTATATTCACAAAAAGATACATGTACAGATAATTGTAATGGTAATTCTGCTGTAGTTAGATATTATTATAGAGTATATGAACTTCAAGAGTCTAAACAATATATGTATTACTATAGAACATATTCAAGTTCTACTTCTACATCAACTGATGAAAAAGTTGTATCTGATCCAACACCATATACAAATAGTGGTTATACAATTGTAAAAACAGAATATAGATATAGAATTAACAATGGTGAAAAATATATAGTAGATACAACATGGACAGATTCAAAAGAATCACCATCAGGTTATGTATATGCTAATGAAAAGAAAATTACAAGAACTACAAAATATGAAAGTATTGGTAAATGGGTAACTAATAAAGAGAGACTAGGTGAATATACTCATTATGTTACTACAAGAAAACAATATAAATATAAAAAGAATATTCCTGAAAAATATATTGAATCAACAATATGGACAAATTCAATAAATCCACCTGCTGGATATACATATACTGGAGAACATAAAACAACAAGTTCAACATCATATATAGATTTAGGTAAATGGGTTGATAGCGAAAGCGAACTAGGTGATTATACACACAATGTTAAAACAAGAATATTATATAAATATAAATATAGAACAGTAATAACAAAAACTGAAAGCAGATGGTTTGATAAAAATCCTGGGGGAGACTGGGTATATGCAAATCAAACAAGAAAAGTGAGAGTAAACTAATTACTTTCATTTTTTTTTATGATAAAATAATTATTACGGAGGCATAATATGGTAATAAGTGTACTTGTAGAAATATCATTTAATAATAAAGAAAAAACTTTTGATTATTTAGTTCCTAAAGATTTAGAAAATAAAATAGAGATAGGGAAAAGAGTATTAGTACCTTTTGGTAAACAAAATCTAGAAGGATTTATAATTGATATAAAGAAAAATAGTGAATATGATTTAAAAAAAATAACTAGTATTATAGATGAAGAACCAATACTTAATGAAGAACTTTTAAATCTTGGAAAAGAACTAAAAAAAGACTTAGTATGTAATTTAATATCAATATATCAAGCAATGCTTCCATCAGGTTATAAAGCAAGTGCTAAAACTAATATTAATGTAAAAAAAGAAAAATATGTAAAATTAGCAAATATAAAAGAAGCACAAGAATTTATAACTACATCAAAAGCACAAAAACAAATTGAAGTAGTAGAAGATTTATTAAAAAATAAAATATCATTAAAATCAAAATATCAATCAAATATAATAAAAGTATTAAAAGATAAAGGTCTTGTAATAGAAGAAGAAAAAGAAAAATATAGATTAGATAATAGTTATAAAATAGAGCCTCTTTTAAAATTAAATGAATACCAAGAAGAAGCAATAAATCAAATAGAAAATAGTAAGAAAGATGTAATTCTTTTAAATGGTGTTACTGGATCTGGTAAAACAGAAATATATATGCATCTAATAAATAAACAAATTTCTTTAGGAAAAACAGCAATAATGCTTGTTCCTGAAATAAGTTTAACACCTCAAATTATTAATAGATTTAAAGTACATTTTGGAAATAAAATAGCAGTTTTTCACAGTGCACTTTCTGAAAGTGAAAAATATGATGAATACAGAAAAATAAGAAGAGGAGAAGTATCTATTGTAATAGGTGCTAGAAGTGCAATATTTGCGCCCCTTAAAAATATTGGAATAATAATAATTGATGAAGAACATTCTAGTACATATAAACAAGAACATAATCCTAGATATAACGCAATAGATGTTGCAATTATTAGAGGTAAATATCATAATGCTAAGGTAGTATTAGGAAGTGCAACACCTCAAATAGAAAGTTATGCAAGAGGTAAAAAAGGTTATTATGAACTTGTATCATTAACAAAAAGAGCAAATAATGCAAGTTTACCAAATGTAACAATAGTTGATATGAAAAATGAGGTAAAAAAAGGTAATAGTTTATTTTCAGAAATATTAATAGAAAAAATGAGAGAAAAACTAGAAAATAATGAACAAGTAATATTATTTTTAAATAGAAGAGGCTTTTCAAGTTATCAATTATGTAGTTCATGTGGTGAAGTTATTAAATGTCCTAATTGTGATATAACACTTACATATCATAAGACTAGTGGTATGAATAGATGTCATTATTGTGGATATGCTGAAAAGAAAAAAGATATATGTCCAAAATGTAAAAACGAATCATTAAAAGATTTTGGTCAAGGTACAGAAAAAGTAGAAGAAGAAATAAAGAAGATATTTCAGAGTTACAGAACAGTTAGAATGGATATAGATACAACTACGAAAAAAGGTGCCCACGAAAAAATAATAAATTCATTTTTAAATCATGAATATGATATTTTAGTTGGTACACAAATGATAGCGAAAGGTCTTGATTTTCCTCTCGTTTCATTAGTTGGAGTAATAAATGCTGATACAATACTTAATTTTCCAGATTTTAGAAGTAGTGAAAGAACATATCAAATGCTTAGTCAAGTATCTGGAAGAGCAGGTAGAGGAAACATAAAAGGTGATGTAATAATTCAGACATTTAATCCTGATAATTATAGTATTGAACTATCTAAAACACATAATTATGTAGATTTCTTTAATAAAGAAATAAAAATAAGAAAGGATTTAAAATATCCACCATATTATTTTATTAGTCTAATAAAGATTGGTAGTAAAGATTATAATTTATCACTTAATGAATCAAAAAAAATTGCAAATTATATAAAAGAAAACATAAGTGAAGATATGATTGTATTAGGTCCATCTGTATCTGGTGTATCAAGAGTAAATAAAATATATTATTTTCAAATAATTATAAAATTTAGGAATAAAGAAAAAATGAGAGAAATATTAAATAATGTATCGGATTTAGAAAATAATAATAAAGTTAGTATTAGTATTGATATAAATCCGTGTTAATTTATGTAAAATATTTATAGTTGGTATGATATAATAATTATAGGAAGATGAAGGAGGATGCAAATGGAATGGTAGATTAGAATACTATTAAAGCGATTATTCGCTTTTTTTCTTTTAAAAATAAGAAAATAAAGAAAAATAATATTTACACTTTATTTATGGTATGTTATAATAATTTTGGCTTTGAAAAAACACAGATATTGATTTACAAACCATGTGCTCATATGGGTGGAGAGTAAAAAAGATATATCTGGAAGAAAAAACAAAAGGAGGAATGAATTTATGGCAGTAGTTTCAATGGGATACTTATTAGAAGCTGGTGTTCATTTTGGTCATCAAACAAAAAGATGGAATCCAAAAATGAAAGAATATATCTTCACTGCAAGAGAAGGTATATATATTATCGATTTACAAAAAACAGTTAAAAAAATCGAAGAAGCATATGTTGCTTTAAGAGAAATCGCACAAAATGGTGGAAAGGTTATCTTTGTTGGTACAAAGAAACAAGCTCAAGAAGCATCTATGGAAGAAGCAATTAGATCAGATAGTTACTATGTAACAGAAAGATGGCTTGGAGGAACTTTAACAAACTTCAGAACTATCAAAAGAAGAATAGGATATCTAGATCAAGTTGAAAAAATGGAAGCAAATGGAACTTTAGATGTTCTACCTAAAAAAGAAGTTATTAAAATTAAGAAAGAATATGACAAGTTAAATTCTTATTTCTGTGGAATTAGAAATATGAAAAAATTACCAGATGCTATGATCATTACTGATCCAAAGAAAGAATATATAGCAATCAAAGAAGCAAGAAAACTTGGAATACCTGTATTTGGTATTGTTGATACTAACTGTGATCCAGATTTAGTTGATTATGTAATACCTGCAAATGATGATGCTGTAAGAGCTGTTAAAATTATTTTAGGAGTACTTGCTAATGCAATTAATGAAGGTACAGATAGAGAAATGGTAGACTTTTTAACTGATGACGATAAAAACAAAAATGCTAATAAAGAATCAAAAAAAGAATCTAAAAAAAGCGAAACTAAGGAAGTAAAAGCAGAAGCTAAAAAAGAAGAAGTTAAAGAAACTGTTGAAGAAATCAAAGCCGAAGATAAAGAAGATTTATCTAAAAAAACAGTTGCTGAACTAAAAGAAATGGCTAAAGCTGAAGGTATCGAAGGATACAGCAAACTTAAGAAAAGTGAACTTTTAGAAATTTTAAATAAATAGTAATCTAAAAGGAGGATATATAAATGAATACAAGTTTAATTAAAGAATTAAGAGATTTATCAGGTGCTGGATTAATGGATTGTAAAAAAGCACTTGAAGCTAGTAATAATGATATCGATGAAGCAATCGATTATCTAAGAAAAAAAGGTATTAGTAAAGCTGCTAAAAAAGCAGATAGAGTAGCAGCAGAAGGATTAAGTACAGTTGTTATTGATGGAAATAATGCATCAATAGTTGAAGTTAACTGTGAAACAGACTTCGTTGCTAAGAATGAAAAATTTGTAAATTTAGTAAACAAAATTGCTGAATTAATTGTTAAAAGCGATGTTAAAACAATGGAAGAAGCAATGAGTTTAAGTACTGAAGAAGGTACTTTAAACGATACTATAGTTAATTTTACAGCAACTATAGGAGAAAAAATTAGTTTTAGAAGATTTGCAAGACTTTCAAAAACTGATTCACAAAACTTCGGAAGTTATATCCACATGGGTGGTAGAATCGCTGTATTAACTTTATTAGAAGGTGCAGACGAAGAAACTGCTAAAGATGTATCAATGCATGCTGCAGCTATGAGACCATCATATGTAAAAAGAGAAGATGTTCCTGCTGAAGAAGTTGAAAGAGAAACATCAGTATTAAAAGAACAAGCTATGAATGAAGGAAAACCTGCTGAAATAGCTGAAAAAATGGTTAATGGTCGTATAAATAAATTCTATAAAGAAATTTGTTTAGAAGAACAAGACTTCGTTAAAGATTCTGATATGACTGTTGGAGCCTTTGTTAAATCTAAAAACGGTTCTATAATTAATATGGTACGTTTTGAAGTTGGTGAAGGAATCGAAAAGAAAGAAGAAAACTTTGCTGAAGAAGTAATGAACCAAATAAAAGGGTAACATGAAAATGTTATCTTTTTTGTAAAGCAAATAATAATTTGTAAAAAAGTACTTGTCAAAGGAAATAGCAAATGGTAAACTTAAATATAGAATAAGGCTAATTTTTTTGTGCCATAATAAGTAGTAGGAGAAAGAATATGAAAAAAGAAAAAGGGTTTACATTGATAGAATTATTAGCAGTAATAGTAATACTTGCAATACTAATGGTAATAGCAGTACCAAAAATATTAAATGTGATAGAAAATTCTAGAAAGAGTGCAGCAGAAATATCAGCTAAAATGTATATTGATTCAATAAATAAATTAAGCACATTAAATTCATTCGATAGTAATGAATATAAAATAATCGAAGATGGTGAAAATATTGATGTATCAAATATATCTGATAAAGTGAAAATAAAGGGAACAAAACCAACATTTGGTAAAGTAACAATTGTAAATAAAAAGGTTACTAAAGCATATTTATGCGTAGATAATTACATGGTAAATTACGATGGAGTAACAACAAAAGCATCGAATGGTTGTGATGTAATTATTTCAAATATTATAATAAATGCGAAAGAAAATATAAAAAAAGAAATATTTGCAGGAGAAACAATAAAGTTGTCAGTAACAACTGATCCGGAAAATGTTAAAGTAGATTACAAAAGTAGTGATGAAACAATCGCAACAGTAAGTACAGATGGCATAATAACAGGAATAGGAAATGGAACAGTAATAATAACTGCATATAAAAAGAATATAGAAGATAAAATTGAAATTAGTGTTAAAAAACCAGATATATATGTTGCGGTAGATGGGAATGATGAGACTGGTGACGGAACAATGAATAATCCATATGCAAGTTTAAAAAATGCGATAGAAAAAGCTAGTAGTGGTAATACAATTTTTATAAAAGCAGGAACTTATAAACTTAGTACTATGCAATATGATGAAATAGAATCATATGGAATTTATGATAAAGAAAAAGAATTAAATATATATGGAGAAAATGAAAAAACAATATTAAAATTTGATAATTCTTCAAGTAAATTAAGAGATGGTATAGCAGTTAGATTGTCAAATAAAAAATCAATTATTGGGAATTTTGTATATATTTTTAAACCTACTAAAAATGCCAACTATTCTAATGCTATTTTTCATAGAACATATGGAACTACAAAAAATGTATTTTTTATGATAGATAATACATCAAAATCAGCATCGTATGATTACTTTAATAATGAAAAATTAACTCATACTGTTGAAAATTGTACATTTTATCATACTAAAGGTAGTGTTAGTAATAATTATTCTGGTTCAGGAATATATAAGAATATAGCAACAAATGCAAATCCTACTGGTACATTAGAAAATGTAATAAATGAAAGTTTTACAACCGAGAAAACTGATATAAAAACAATGATAAATGATAGTAAAAATAATAAATCATTTAATAGTGCTAGTGTTGGTGTATTTTATGGTAAAAATGCATGGAAATGATATTGTAAATATTGTTTATAATCAATCAATAAAAATATAGAATGTTAAATTACTAGAAATAGTAATTTTTTTATTTAGTTGTAGTACTTGAAGAAAAAAATAATATATAGTAAAATATAACTATATTGAAAGGAAAAAATGAAAATGGATGAAATTATTTTAGAAGCAAATGAAAAAATGGAAAAAACTATTGAAAATCTTTTAGAAAGATTTAAAACAATAAGAGCAGGTAGAGCAAATCCTGCAATATTAGATGGTGTAAAGGTAGAATATTATGGTACACCAACACCACTTAATCAATTAGCAACCGTATCTGTACCAGAAGCAAGAAGACTTCAAATTAAACCATTTGATAAATCTTGTCTTGCTAATATTGAAAAGGCTATATTTGAAGCTGATTTAGGATTAACTCCTAATAACACTGGAGAGCTTATATTTATTGCTATTCCAGAACTTACTGAAGATAGAAGAAGAGAATTTGTTAAACAAGCAAAAACTCTTGCTGAAGAGGCCAAAATAGCACTTAGAAATATTAGACAAGATGCTAATAATGCAATTAAAAAAGATGAAGAAATAAATGAAGATATGGAAAAGTCTTTAATGAATGAAGTACAAGATCTAATTAATGATTTTAATAAAAAAGTAGATGAAAAATTAAAAGAAAAAGAAGAAGAATTAATGACAATATAATTCTTCTTTAGGAGAATTTATGAATAGGAAAGTTAAAATTGTAGTAGTAACAGTAGTACTTTTATTTATATTTATAGGAATATTTTTTATAGGAAAGAAAATATCTTTAAATAGTTATTTAGATAATACGGATAAATATTCTAGCAAAATAAATTATTCTAGTAGTTATATTCTTAATATTGAAAGTGCTACATCGAAATCCAAAATGGAATATAGTATTGCTAGAACTAGTGGAATAAAAAATATCATTATAAATAAATATGATGATGAAGAACTTACAAGCAGTATTAATAAGTATTTAGTTACAAAGAATAATAAAACAGAATGTTATTCTAAAGATGGTGATGAGTATAAAGTTTCATGTTCAAATAAAGAAGACTTTAAACTTGATTATAACAAATTAAAGAACTCTATTATAAAGATTAAAAAAGCTGATAGTGAGGTTATAAATGGTATCAGTTACAAAAAATATACAGTTTTAATGAAAAAGAGTGACGCATATAATCTTATTTATGAAAAAGCTATTATGAGTGAAAAAGATTTACCTGGAAATGTAGATGTTAAAATATATGTAGACAAGTCAAAATCGTTTGTTTATAAAATTGATTATGTTATTGATAATTTAAGTAATGATAAAGCAAATAATATAAAATATTATGTTGAGATAACTAATTATGACATAAACAACAATAATGCAATTAAATTACCTTTTTAGAAAAAAAGTGCATTTTATAGGCACTTTTTTTATTTTTTATCATAAATTAAAGTAGAGGAGTGATAAGAATGTCTAATTATAAAGAAATTGTAACTAAGGCAGTAATAGGTAAAGGTAAAAAATATTTCAAAAATAAGTATAGTGTTAAAAGTGAAGTTGTTCCAAGTACAATATTAGGGTGCTGGATAATTAATCATAAATTTAAAGGATATGTACAAGGTGATGATGTAGTAGTTGATGGTTCATTTGATATAAATATATGGTATTCATATGATAACGATACAAAAACAAATGTTATTAATGAAACAATTAAATATAATGAACTTATTAATGTTAAAACAAAACTTGATGTAGACTTTAATGATTCAGAAATTATTGTTAGAGTACTTAAACAACCAAGTTGTGGTAATGTACAAATAAATGGTAATACTATAGATTTTGATATAGAAAAAGAACTTGGTATAGAAGTTGTTGGTGATACAAAAGTTAAAATAATGGTTGAAGATGATGAAGATAAATGGGAAGTATTTGATGACAATGTAACTGATGAAACACTAGAAGAAATAGATAATGAAGTAAATGAGGATTTTTTAGAGTAGTTGTCAACAAAAATAGTTGACACTACTTCTTTTTTTTAGTATAATTGACTTACAGTGAGTGGAAAAGGAGGAGTTTAACATGGCAGTTAAGATTAGATTAAAAAGAATGGGAGCTAAAAAAAGACCATTCTACAGAGTTGTAATCGCTGATTCAAGAAGCCCAAGAGATGGTAAAACAATCGATGAAATTGGTTACTATAATCCAATTGATGGTGAAATCAAAATTAAAGAAGAAGATGCTTTAAAATGGTTAAGAAATGGTGCTATCGCAACTGATACAGCTAAAAATGTATTATCTAAAGCAGGAATTATGACTAAATTCCATGAAGAAAAGAGCGGTAAATAATAATGACTTTAGTAGAATTAACAGAAATGATTGTTAAAAGTCTTGTTAGTGATCCAGATTCTATTTCAGTAAAAGAATTTCCTAATGATGATGAAATAATTATAGAAGTAGTTGTTAAAGAGGAAGATATGGGTTCTGTAATAGGAAGAGAAGGAAAGATCGCTAATTCTATTAGAACTGTAGTTCAAGCAAGTTCTTATTTAAGAGATAGTAAAAAAGTAAAGATTAATATCAGTTCTTTTTAAAGATATTAGTCTTTTTTTTATTTTAAATAATATATTTTAATGTTATAATAATTTAGAAGGATAGTGATAACATGGGAAAATATAAAGTAATAGATGGTAATGAAGCATGTGCACATATATCTTATATGTTTACTGAAATAGCAGGTATATATCCAATAACACCTGCGTCACCAATGAGTGAATATATAGATAAATGGAGCACTGAAGGAAGACTTAATCTATTTAATAATAGAGTTAAATTAATAGAAATGCAAAGCGAAGCAGGGGCAATAGCGCTTGTACATGGTTCTCTTCAAACAGGTTCACTTGCTAGTACATATACAGCAAGTCAAGGACTTCTTTTAATGATACCTTCAATGTATAAAATAGCAGGTGAAATGCTTCCTTGTGTAATAAATGTTGCATCAAGAACTGTCGCAACACATGCTTTAAGTATATTTGGAGATCATTCTGATATATATGCATCAAGAAGTACAGGATTTTGCTTTTTAGCGTCTTCTTCCGTAGAAGATACAATATATATGACACTTGCATCTTACTTAAGTACATTAAAAGGAAAACTACCTTTTGTTAATTTCTTTGATGGTTTTAGAACAAGTCATGAACTAAATAAAGTATATGTTCCAGATATGTCTGAGGTAAAAGGTCTTGTACCATTTAAAACTATAGATAACTTTAGAAAAGAAAGTATGATATCAAAAAAACAAATAAAAGGTACAACACAAAATGATGATGTATATTTTCAAAATTTAGAAGTAAGAAATAAATATTATGATAAGATGCCTGATGTAGTAAATGAATGCATGGAAAAAATAAATAAAAAATTTAAAACAGATTATAAACCATTTAATTATTATGGTGATGAAAATGCAGAAAAAGTAATAGTTGCGATGGGTTCTGTGTGTGATGCATTAAAAGAACTTGTAGATGTACTTAATGCTAAGGGAGAAAAAGTAGGTGTATTAATAGTTCATTTATTTAGACCATTCTCTAAAAAATATTTCTTAGAAGCATTACCTAAAAAGGTACGTAAAATAGCGGTATTAGATAGAGCAAAAGAAGCAGGAGCAGTTGGTGAACCACTATATGAAGATGTAGTAAATATATTTAATGATGTAAAAAATAAACCATTTATAATAGGTGGAAGATATGGAATATCTAGTAAAGATACTAATTTAGAAGATCTATATGCAGTATTTAAAAACTTAGATAGTAATGAACCTATTAATTCATTTACAATAGGAATAGTAGATGATGTTACAGGTAAAAGTTTAAAACCATGTAAAATAAAAAGTGATAAGAAAAATATTGAAATGCTTATATATGGATATGGTTCAGATGGTATGATTTCAGCATCTAAAGATATTATTAAAACAGTTGGAACAGAAACTGAAGCTTTTGTACAAGGATATTTTGAATATGATTCTAAAAAGAGTGGTGGAATTACTGTATCACACTTAAGAATAGGAAAAGAAAAAATAAATATGCCATATTATATAACAAATCCACATATTGTAGTATGTACTAAAGATGTATACTTAGAAAAGTATGATATGTTATCTAAAATAAGAAAAAATGGTATATTTATATTAGTAACAGATAAAACTGAACAAGAAATAAAGAATACTTTATCAAATAAAATAAAATATGAACTTGCAAAAAAGAATGTTAAATTTTATATAATTGATGCATATAAGATTGCTAAAGAAAATAATATTCCAAATAAAATAAGTATGATAATGGAAAATGCTATTGTATATATAACTAAAGTGCTTCCACATGCTGAATTTACAAATGATCAAAAAGAAAGTATTAAACTTCATTTTGCTAAAAAAGGTGATGAAATAGTAAATAATAATATTAGTGCTATAAAAGATATAGGAAATAAAATTGTTAAAGTAGAAGTAGATGAACTTTGGAAAAATCTAAGTTATTCAGAAGAAAAATATACTGGAATTATAGATAATATTATTCATTTAAAAGGTAATGATTTAACAGTAAAAGACTTTGAAAAACATGAAAGTGGAGTATTTCCTGTTAATACATCAAATTTAGAAAAAAGAAATATAGCACAAGTTTTACCAAGATGGGTAAAAGAAAATTGTATAGAGTGTAATCAATGTTCTATAGTTTGTCCACATGGAGTAATAAGACCAAAATTAATGACAGAAGAAGAAATAAAGAAAAATAAAAATGTAGTAGTTATACCATGTATGGGTAATGATGAATATAAATATGCACTTGAAATTAGTTATGAAAATTGTACAGGATGTGGTTTATGTGCAAATACATGTCCTGGTAAACTTGGTGCAAAAGCATTAATTATGACAGACCATAAAGAAGTAGAAAGAATAAATAATGAAATAAAAAATATAACTAATAAAAAATTATATTTAGAATCTACTATAAAAGGAGTAGCATTTAATGAACCATTATTTAAATATTCAGGTGCATGTGCAGGATGCGGTGAAACACCTTACTTAAAATTATTAACACAAATATATAAAGATGGACTTATAATCGCAAATGCAACTGGATGTTCATCAATATATGGTGGAAGTCTTCCAACAAATCCATACAATGTGTCTTGGTCAAATTCATTATTTGAAGATAATGCAGAATATGGATTAGGTATGAGAATAACTATGGATCTTGCTAAAGAAAAGATTACTAATATAATGAAAGAAAGATTAAAAGGTAGACTTGGAATAAAAAATATAGAAATGTTTAATAAATGGTTAGTAAATAAAGACAATTATAATATTACTAAAGAAATAATGGAAAATATTAACTATGATGAAGTAAAAGAACTTGAACCATTAAAAGGATATATTATGAAAAAAGATGTTTGGATAGTAGGTGGAGATGGTTGGAGTTATGATATAGGATTTGGTGGAATAGACCATATTATGGCATCAGGAGAAGATGTAAATATATTAGTACTTGATACAGAAGTATATTCGAATACTGGTGGTCAAGCAAGTAAATCAACTGAAAAAGGTGCAGTTGTTAAATTTGCTAATGATGGTAAAAAAACATCTAAAAAAGATCTAGCAAGAATGATGATGGGATATCCTAATGTATATGTTGCTCAAATAAGCTTAGGAGCAAATATGAATCAAGCAATAAAAGCATTAAGAGATGCTGGAAGTCATAAAGGACCATCACTAGTAATTGCATATTCACCTTGTATTAATCATGGTATTAAAAAAGGAATGGGTAATTCTATTGAAGAAGAAAGATTAGCAGTAAAATCAGGTTATTTCCCAATATTTAGATATGATGGTGAAAAAGAAGAATTTACATTAGATTTTAAATCACCAGACTTTGATTTATATGATAACTTCTTAGATGGAGAAAATAGATATACAATGATTAAAACTGTTAGTCCAAAACTAGCTAAAGAATTATTAACAGAAAATAAAAAAGAAGCAATTAAAAGATTTGAATATTATAAGAATTTAAGTAATTAAAAGAGGTAAAAATGAGAAAAATAAAAAGTGTAGTTAAAAAATAATAACTACACTTTTTTCATATTTTAAGTCAAAAAAAGAGCCGTCCCCCCTGAAGGGCAGCTCTATAAAAAAGAATAAAAAGGGGTTGGCTAGTGTGATACTAGCACCAATTCGCCATTTGGGAATTGGTAGCATATATATTACTTATAAATGGGTAATTTGTCAAGTACTTTTTAAAAAATATGTTATAATATTTTTAAAGGATGTGAATAGTTTTGGCTGAGTTAACAAATATAAAGGGTATTGGACCTAAAACAGTAAGTACATTAAATAAACTTGGAATAAATAATGTTAATGATTTAATAAATGATTATCCATATAGATACGAAGTATTAAAACAAACTTCTTTATATGAAGAAAAAGTAGTAGTATCTGGAATTATAGAAACTATTCCAACTATTAGTTACTTTAAAAATATGAATAGATTATCATTTAAGTTTAATACAAATAATAATTTAGTAAATGTTATAATATTTAACAGAGCTTTTTTAAAACCTAATTTATTAATTGGAAAATATATAACTGTAATAGGTAAATATGATACTAAAAGTAATACAATAAATGCAGCAGATATAAAGTTATTTGATTTAGGAGATAGAACATTAATAGAGCCTATTTATCACTTAGTAAAAGGCATAAATAATAAGTCTTTAAATAAATATATAAATGAAGCGTTAAATGAATGTGATATTGTAGATTATATACCAGAAAAAATAATAAATAAGTATAATTTTATAGATAAAAAAGAAGCACTTAGAATAATTCATAATCCAAAAAAAGGATTAAAGGATGCGATAAATAGATGTAAATATGAAGAACTATTTATATTTATGATGAAAATAAATGCACTAAAAAGAAAAAACAATAATTTAAATATTGGTTATGAAAAAGATATTGATATGACTAAAATTAATGAATTTATAAATGGATTACCATTTGAATTAACTGTTCATCAAAAAGAAGCATTAAATGATATATTTAAGGATTTAAAAAGTAATAAAAGAATGAATAGATTATTAGAAGGTGATGTTGGTTCAGGTAAAACAATAGTAGCGTTAATAAGTATGTATGCGTTATATTTAAGTGGATATCAAAGTGCACTTATGGTTCCAACTGAAGTACTAGCTAATCAACATTATGAAAATTTTAAAAATCTATTAGAAGGATATAATATGGAAATTGCACTTCTAACAGGAAGTACTAAAAAAAGTGAAAAAAATAAAATATATGATAGATTAAAATCAGGTAAGATAAATATGGTAATAGGAACGCATGCCATAATAGAAGATGATATAAAATATAATAATTTAGGATTAGTAATAACAGATGAACAACATAGATTTGGAGTTAATCAGAGAAATAACTTAAGAAATAAAGGTAATATGCCTGATGTACTTTATATGAGTGCAACTCCAATACCAAGGACATATGCTCTTACTATATACGGAGATATGGACATATCTATAATAAATACAATGCCTAGTGGAAGAAAAAGGATAATAACTAAAGTATTTGATAATAGTGATATAAAAAAAGTACTCGTAAAAATAAAACAAGAATTAGATTTAGGTCATCAAATATATATAGTATCTCCATTAATAGAAGATTCAGAAGAAGAAATGGAAGATACTAAGAAACTAGAGAAGAAGTTTAAATTAGCATTTAAAAACTATAATATAGGTGTTATGCATGGTAAACTTTCACCTAAAGAAAAAAATAAAGTTATGGATGACTTTGTAAATAAAAAAATAGATATATTAATAAGTACTACTGTAATAGAAGTTGGAGTAGATGTTAAAAATGCAACTATGATAGTTATATTTGATGCATATAAATTTGGACTTGCAACACTTCATCAATTAAGAGGTAGAGTAGGAAGAAATAGTGAACAATCATACTGCGTTTTAATGACTAATAGAGAGACTGAAAGACTTAATATAATGGAAAATGTAAGTGATGGATTTACACTTGCTGAAGAAGATTTAAAACTAAGAGGATCAGGTGATTTATTTGGTATAAAACAAAGTGGTGATATGAGTTTTAAACTAGCAAATATTCAAAAAGATTATGAACTTTTAATAAAGGCTAAAGCTGATTCTGAAGAAGTATTAGATAATATTGATAAATATGATGTTTTAAAAAATATGTTAAAAGAAAGTATAAATATGGATTAAAGATATTGACTTTTAAATTAAAATATTTTATTATTAATATAGCGTAACGATATGTTACGTAACACACACTTTTACGGATATGTGTGAAAGTGTAACCAAAACCCCCTGAAATTCCCCTCGAGAGAGGGGAATACTTTTGTTTATAAGGAATTTTTAACTATTTTGGCTTTATCTAGATACCAATAACATGGTATTTTTTATTTATAAAGATTTATTTCAATATGTAAAATGGACATATGTTTAAAAAAATGATAAAATCAAAATGTAATCTATAGTAAAAAATGAAGAAATACTTTTCTATTTTTCTAAAGATAAATATGCAAATAAATCTAGTAAAGATTTAAAAGACTTAATTGAACAATATAAAGAATCAGAAACAGATTTATTACAATTTGATTTTAATAAAAGAGAAAAAGCAAGAGAGGCTGGATTTATAATTTTTGAAGTAGCAGAGCATTTAAAATTACTTAAAGATGGAAAAAGCGAATATACATTAGAACAAGCAGTAGAAGAATTAAATAAGGCTCAGGAATTACTTAATCCAATTATGGATAAATATGATTATAGTAAATTACCGAAAAGAGATTAATGCAAGAAAGTAGGTATAAAAATATGAAAGTGTATATAGTAAGACATGGACAAGTTCCTCATAACACTTTAAAACAATATAATAACCAAAATGAAGATTTAACAGAAGTAGGAATAAAACAAGCAGAGGAATTAAAAGAAAAAATTAAAAATATTGATTACGATATTATTATAAGTTCTCCACTTGTAAGAGCCATACATACAGCAGAAATAATTAATATAAATAATAAAGAAATTATAATAGATAATAGACTTGAAGAGAGAAATCCAGGAAGTTTAAGTGGACAACCTTTAGAAGCCACAAATAGGGAAGAGTATTGGAATTATAATACTGAAATCCAATATGGAACATCAGAAAACATAAAAGATTTCGTTAAAAAGGTTTATGACTTTTTAGATGAATTAAAAAATAAAGATTATGAAAATGTTTTGATAGTAGCACATAGTGGAGTATCAAAGGCATTCAGCGGATATTTTGAGGGAATACAAGATGGAAAGTTCTTAAATAGAGGACTTAAAAACTGTGAAATAAAGGAGTACGAACTAAATTAGGAGGGTAGTATTATGCAAAGGTTTAATTATCATACTCATACATATAGATGTGGTCATGCAGATAACAATATGTCTGATGAAGATTTTGTAAAACTTTTTGTAAAAAAAGGATTTAACAAGATAGCATTTACGGATCATTGTCCAGAAAAAGAAATAATAGATAATAGAAAAAATATGAGAATGAAATACAGCGAAAAAGATGAATATTTAAGTAGTGTAAAAGAATTAAAAGAAAAATATAAAGATATAATTGATATTGAAACAGGATTTGAAATAGAATATCTTCCTGGGCAAGAAGAAAACTTGTTAGAATTAAAAAATGAAACTGATAAAATAATTTTGGGGCAACATTTTATATATGATAAAAATAACGAGATAAAATTTTTAAGAAGAAAAAAATATACAGATGAAGATGCTTTAAAGTATGCAGAATATATAAAAATAGCAATTGAAAAAAATATACCAGATATAATAGCACATCCTGATGTATATATGTTAAGTAGAGATACTTATACAAAAGTAGATGAAAAGGTTGCACATATAATTTGCTCAGCAGCAGAAAAATATGGAATACCAATAGAAATTAATTTATCTCATCCTAATGAATGTATAATAGGAAAAAGAGATAATATTGTTTATCCTTGCAAAGAATTTTGGAAAGTAGCCTCAGAATATAGAAATTTAAAGGTGTTATATGGAGTAGATGCTCATTGGGATTATCAAATTTTGAATTATGAAACAGCAATTGAAGTTGCTAATAAACATATAGGAATGGATATTATAAATCAATTAAATTTTTGTAATGAAGAATTAGAGGTAGAATAGGAGAAAAAATGAAACAATATTTCAATAATAAAAATTATAGAATGTTATATTATGATAGTTTTTTTAAGACATTTGCTAATGGAATATATTCAGTATTTACACCTGTTATTTTATACAAATCTGGTGTAAGTATAACAATGATTATTTTCATTTATATGATTCAATTTTTAACTATGGGGCTATTTACACCGCTTGCTGGTACGCTATCTAAAAAAATAGGATTGGCTAATACTAAACTATTAAGTTACATTTTAAAGAGTATAAGTATGTTTTTAGTTTTAAATGTTGAGAAAAACATAATACATTATTTAGGAATTGCAATAATATATGGATTTAGTGGGGCAGCTAATAATCCACTTAATACATATATCCCAAGTAAAATTGTAAAAGAAAATTTTAGAGGAAGATTCAATTCATTTACATATATTTTAAGATGTTTTTCAAGCATAATAGGATATATATTGGCAGGAATATTTTTAATAAAAGACAATAATTTAGCAATTATAATTTTAGTAACTTTTTCATATTTGATTGCGTATTTAGCATTATTAAATTTAGATAAATCAAATTTGAGTTATGAAATAAAATCATCTTTTAAAGAAAGTTATAAATATTTATTTAATAAAAATGAAAATAAATCATTGAAGAAAGTAAGTGGGTTACGCTCTTTTATAATACTGGAAAGATTAATTGCTGTTCCATTATATTTATATATTTCAATAATGGATTTAAAAACTTTTACATCATTATATGTGATTTCAACAATTATAGAATTATTGAGTTTATTTATTAGTGGCAATACTTTTGATAAAGACAAACAAAGAACTTTTAATATTATTTCTATAATTAAAGGTTTAATAACTGCAATATTTATATTTGCAAAAAATACATATATTTTAATGATAAATCAATCACTATATAAATTAGTTGATAATGTATATGATTCTTCATATTCAGCGTTGTCACAAAGTAAAGTTGAAACAGACAAAAAAGATACGATGTTACTTTCAATGATTCACGAAATGTGTTTATGTTTCTATGAGTTTATAGTGTTACTTATTTTAATGTTGATAAGTTTAATAAATGTTAATTTTACTTTTAAAGTGATGTTTATAGGCTCAATAATTATTTTATTTATAAATGCAAGATTAGTGAAAAAATGGAATGTAGAAAATTAAATTAAATGATATTTAATTAGGTATGGACAAAGTAATTGTGAAATAAAGATGTATGAACTGTAGGTGATAATGTGAATTTTAATTATGTTGACTTTTTATCATCTAGTGATAAGAAATTGATAAAAAAATTCTTTTTACAAATTCCTGGAGAGAATTATGATCCAGATAAATTTACTTTTCATATGACATTACATATTGATAAAGATAAAAAATTAGTTAATAAAATAAAAGAAGATATAGAATTAAATTTTAAGTCATTTGATCTTGAATTTGATGAATTAGTTTTATACGACTATCCAGGAGATATGATTAAAGAAATTAGTATAAAGGAGTAAAATAATATGATAGAAAATTTAAAAGAGAAATATGTATTTTTTGATGTTGATGGAACATTGTCTGAGTATAGATATAAAGATAGATTATATGGCGGCGGATGTTCTGAACTTGGATGTCAATCGCTTGAAGATTTATTGTTTAATGATTTATTTTATAAGGCTAGACCACTTAAAACAATGCAAAGAGTTATAGAAAATTTGGACAGTAATAAAATACTTATTTTAGGTGCAGTTACAACTAATACTGAAATAGAACAAAAATATAAATGGCTATCTGAACATTATCCAAATGTAAAAAGAGAAAATGTATTTTTTATATGTTCTACATTATTAAAACCAGAAGTTATAATTGAATATTGTAAACACTATAATATTGATATAAAACAAACAGTATTTGTAGATGATAGAATAGATGTTTTAAGAAAAGCAGAAGAAATGGGAATAACAGCATATCATCCTAGTTCTTTTACAGAATGAGTAGGAAAATTGAAGTATGAAAAGATTATTAAGAATTAGTTTTGATTTATCACTATTATCATTTATACCAATAATATCTTGGTTTCTACTTGGAATAATAGTTGATAAGAATTTAATTAATATATTTACTTTAACCTATCCATTACAATTTATATATTATATAATTAAGTCTATATTTTCTACTGGGGCTAATATAAGTAAAGAAAAAGATAAAAATGAAAATGCAGTAATGTCAGGCTTAATGTTAGGAACCATTGTGTCTATAATTATTTTTACTATAATTCTATTAAATGTAGATAATTATATTAATTTTATGAATATGGATATAAGTACATATAAAAACTTTACTATATATTCAATATTACAACTATTCATTTGTTTAGAATTTGCAATGATGCAATATAAACTATATTACGAAGAAAAAAATAAATTAGCAAATAAGCATTCTTTAGTATTTAATTTGTTAAATTTTATATTATTGATTGGAACATCTTTAATAACAAAAAATCAAGTTATTATAATTGCAACAACATTAATTCCATTAACACTATATACTTTGTATATTTATATTAAAAATAGTAATAAGTTTAAATTTAATATTAATGTATTAAAATGTATAAAATATGATTCAGTTGAATTATTTAATAATATTGCATTCTTTTTAATATTCTTATTTGGATTATCTACTGCTTTAGAATATGGAGAAATGTATGCAACTGCTTTGACTTTTATAGCACTAATAACTGACACACAATGGGATACTTTTGATGCTATAAAAGAGGCAGCAACAATAGATATTAGTAAAAGAAAATTTAATTATATAGAACATAGAAACAATGCTTATAAATTATTAGGAATACTATTTGGAACAAGTTTAATGATGTTTGCATTATTATATGGATTTTACAATTTAGATTTTAAAATTACTATGATATATTTTTCATTTGAAATAGTTAATTTTTTAATTTATCCAATATATAGAATAAAAACTTGTTATTTACAATTAGAGTATTCAGCATTTAAAACTACATCAAATAAGGTAATAGCATCAATACTTAGAATGTTTATATCATTATTAAAAACACCATTTTGTACAGGAATAGGACAAGTGTGTTCATCAATTTATCAATTTATAACAGTTAGTATAATGTTTGGTCATAATTTTAAAATTGATAAAACAGGTTGTGTTGTTAAAAAGAAATCAATATTGAATAATGACACTATGACATTATAAATGAGAGTGGGGTACTCACAAACAATGTGTCATTGTGTCATTTAATAATAAAAATAATGAAATATGTGATATAATAGTATATATAAAAAGAAGCGCTAGTACAGGCTTATATTTTATAAGTTTTTGTATTGGCGTTTTTTAGTAGTGAGGTGGTAATTTATGATAGAAAAAATTATTGAAACAGGGAATAAAGTTGATTTTCATATTCATTCTATTGCATCTAAACACAAAGAAAGTGATGATTGTGTAGATTTATCTACCATAGATAATATAGATTTATTAATAGATAAATTAAACCAAAGGGAAATAAATATGTGTTCTATTTCAGATCACGATAATTTTGATTTCAATATATATAATAGGTTAAAGCAAGAAGAAAACAAAGGTAGTATTAAAAAAGTTTTTCCTGCAGTTGAATTTTCAGTAACATATGATAAAAAAGTTTTACATGTAATTACAATTTTTGATGATAAAGATGAAGAAAAAATAAAAAAAATACAAAATGAAATATTTGATATAAAAAACAATAAACCATTTTATGATGATATTGAATTAAATTCATTTTCTGAAAATAAATATCTTAATATTTTAAAAAATATAGATTTAAATGTTGTAATGATAGCACATCAAAAGGAGACTTTATCAAGCAAAGAAACAAGAAATCATGATGTTATGAGTTTAGGAGAGGAAAAATTTGATGAATTAGTTTTCTTAGATTATTTTGAATCATTTGAATTTAAGAGAAAAAGAAATGAAATATTTAATAAAAATTATATTGAAAAAAATAAAGAAAAGTATAAAGATGCTACTTTAAGGTTTGTAACAGGATCTGATTGTCATATTTGGGCTAAATATCCAGAAGAAAATGATGATTTTTCATTTACTTATTTAAAATGTTTACCAACATTTCGTGGTTTGGCAATGGCAGTAACAAATACAAAAAGAATTAATTATGTTAATAATTTTTATTCTGCTACTGATAAATATTTAGATAGTATTAATATTGAAATAGACAACAATAAATATGATATAAAGCTTTCTAAAGGTATTAATGTTATAATTGGAGATAATTCGATAGGTAAATCTTTACTTATTCACAAGTTAACTAATTATAATTACCTTAATGACCAAAAAATTAAAGATAGTTATGATGAATATTTAAAAAACAATAAAATTAAAATTAACTCCTCCATACCTGAATCAAATATTTCTAAATTCAATGGACAAGGTTCTATTAGAAAAATGTTTGAAAATAAGACTTTTGATAGTGATGAATTCTTAAAGGGATTTTTTCCTGCAGAACCACTAGTAAGCAAGTATATTGAAATTTATAAATCTGAAATTGAAAATTATATTTCTATATTAAAAAATAAAGAAGAAAAAAGTAATGCATTTAATAAAATAACAAATTTTGATATATGTGTTATTGAGGCCACATCAAAATCTTTAAATTTTAAAAATGTAACTCAAGCAACTATTGCTAGTATTAATTCAAAAATAAAAAAAATAGGTAAAATAGTTGAATATTTTGAATCAATTAATTCTTTGTTAGGAAAAATACAAGAAAATGATTTTTTTGATAAAGAGGATGAAAAATATATTAATGATAGTATAAATTCTAATATTATATTAATTTCAAAATATAAGAATAAAATCAAACAAAATTTATTTGAGATTTCTAAAATAAATATTATTAATGATGAATTCACAAGTAAAGACAAAGAACTAAAGAAGACAAAAACAGATGAAACGGAAAAAATAGCAAATTATGAAAGTAATAAGGATTCTTTTTCAGAAAATATTGTAAATTATTATTATAAGAACAAGAATAAAGTTAAATATGAACCCAATATAAAAGAGGAAAAGGTACCCACTACATCTAATAAAGTTGGAAAATATAGATTTGTTGCAAAGACTAAAATTAAAGAGATATCAAACAAAAATTTATTAACTTTAATTAATAATGTTTTAGGAAAAAGTGTAAAAGATATAAATTTAATTGATTCAATTACTATTCCAGATAGATTTAGTAATAGGAATAAAGACATTTCTTATAATGATAAATTAATAAATCTAAAAAATGAATTAGATAAAGAAATAGATAATTATTTTTCAATTGATAAAGCAATAAATGATGCTAGTGATAAAGATGTAACAAAAGAATTATCATCAGGTTTTAATTCTAAAATTTATTTTGATTTAATATCTAATCAAACTGATGATAATAGAATATATATAATTGATCAACCTGAAGATGATGTATCACAACCATCTATAAAGAAAAATATACTTGGAGATTTTTATGATATGAGTAAAAATAGACAGGTCATTATAATTACACATAATCCACAATTTATTGTTAATTTAGATGTTGATAATGTTATTTTTATAGGAAAAGATGAAAATGATAAAATATATATTGAAAATGGAGCACTGGAATATTGTGATAAGGATTATGATATTTTAAAAATTGTTGCTGATAACATAGAAGGTGGAATAGATTCTATTAATGAAAGGTGGAAAAGATATGACAAAAACATATACGATGTATAATAAAAGTGATAAATATACAATTAACAATGGGACAGAAGAAATATTTGAAATTTCTAAAAGCACATTAAGTGTTGATGGAAAAAAATTATATGATGCATTGTTTTCAAATTTTGAAAAAGGGGATAATATTAAGATAGATAAAGATACTTCATTTGGTGACGATGATAAACTTTCAAATGCTGTATACAGTAATATAATTGAGGTTATTGAAAAGATTGTCACAGGAATTAATGATTTTGAAGAAGAAAATGTTGAAACTAATGTATAAATAATTCCAGATACCAAAACTAGATACTAAATAGCAAAAATAAAGTTATTTTTATAAACTTTGATAAATTTTGATAAAAGAAAAAGTCTTATTTTGCAAGACTTTAATAAATTATTAAATTGTTACGAACTGATAATAATATTTCCCCCTGAAGAGAGCGAAAGCTCTCATTTTTTTTATTAAAGACTAGATACGTAAATTAAAAAAATACATAAAAGTTCATTATTTAAGAGTATTGAAAAATATTTTCAATGCTTTTTATATTAATTGACAAAACTAATGACA
>OJNH01000087.1_pt1 | contig 77925 bp, 77 predicted proteins | sample 1597361 | NCBI WGS metagenome assembly OJNH01 (sample SAMEA2452136, study PRJEB22498) | human gut metagenome | biome: human feces; feature: human gut; material: feces | place: Australia | collected 2012
TTAACATACTTATTAAAAATAATGTCAAAATACTGAACATTATTATTGTGCTTGCGTATCCTTTATTATTTATTTTCATACATCTTTACTCCCTCATACTATACTTATTACTCTAAGTATACCCCCCCCCAGAAGCGTTTTGTCAAGTGAAATTTTTATACCTGTCTTAGGTATTTTTTTAACATTCAATAGAATTATTTTATATTTTTTAGTATAAAAAAAGAACACTTAGTCCTCTACTACGTATGGATTAATTTGTGTTCCTTCTCCGCTTGTTATTACAACATTATTATTTAATTTAATAACAATAAACATATTAGCTTTTTCTTCATTTGTAAATTCATTATTAATTGTTATAACTTTATATGTATCTTCATCTTTAAGCCAAACATTATTATCAACATTAATAAATGAACTTCCATTTAAAATTGTTTGTTTATATAATGCATTTGTTAATATTTCTGTTTTACCCCACATTTTGTTGACTGCATTTTCACTAAAGTTATCATTGTTATAATAGTTAATATAATTTTCTATATCATTTTTATTTATAACATCATTTGTTTCCCTTATTAAATATGTATGTCTAAACTTATCAACCTTTATTATTCTATAAATATCTCCATTAAATACAACATAATTTTGTGCATCTTTTCCTTTATATACAAATTCATCATTTTCGTTATATACATTAGAATTATTATTTTTATTTTTTACTAAATCATATATTGTATTTCCCTCAACATAATTATAACTTATATCTCCATTATCATTAGTAATTAATACTTTAGTATTTTTATCATATTCTTGATCAGTTAATGGATTTTTTGCACTATCTTTTATATAACCATCTTTAACAAGATCTGGTACTGTATATTCAGTTACAATAGATGAATTTACATCTGCTAAATATTTAAGTTTAGCGCTATCTACAATATTCTTTTTCGAAACATTATATGCAGTTAATCTTGAATTACCTATTACGTTTATTATCTTTGGATACGCAATTGAACTTATAATTCCTAAAATCGCTACCACAGCTAATAACTCAACCATCGTAAATGCTTTTTTACTCATAACTACCCCCCCAATGTATAAATTTGTTCACCATTATAATTATAATAATTTAAAGAACTAATTATATAATTATCATATATTTCAACTTTATCACTAACTTTTATACTTAATTCTTTTAAAGTGTTTAGATTAATAAGAAATTTTTCACCATTATAAGTACCTTCTATAATTGGATACTTAGTTGTTATTGTATCAAAATCATCATAATTAGCCTTTATTACAACTTTTCCATCTGAGTTAATTATACCATATTTATTATTTTCTTTAAAAATAAATAATTCATTTTTTGATATTTTTTTAACATTTTTAAATAAATTATCATTTAAGAATATTATCTCATCATATTTTTCATCAATTATTTCTTTTCCTTTTGAATCAATTACTCCATATAAATTATCATTACTAACAATAGCATAACCATTCTTATTAAAATCTGATAATTCTTCATATGATTTTTTTGTTATAACATTACCTTTTTTATTAACAAATTCATATTTATTATTTTCAGTTTTAATTTTTAAATAACCATTAACATACTTATTATCATAAGGTTTTAAGTCACTAAATGTTCCAAACTCTTTTGATGGAGTATAAATTGTATACATTATTTTTTTTGCATTAAAATTATATTGTTCCTTTAATATTACGCCATCAGAATATGTATATTTAATGCTATCATCATTATTAATTACTTTCTTGTCTATTAAATTAATATAATCTATACTAGCATCTTCTTTTATACCTATTGCAATATTAGAATTTAAGTTTTCAACTCTTATTCTTTTATAATATGATGATTCATAAACTACTTTATCATTTTTTATTATAAAATATTTATTTTTTCCAGAACTATTTTTTATATAAAAAACATTATTATCAAGTACATTAATATCATCTAATGTATATTTATATACCTCTTTACCAGTAGTTGTATTTATTATTGTTGATGAAGAATTTATCTTTATTTTTGCATATAAATCAGAATCATTTTCTTCAGTTAAATTTGATATTTCAACAGAAATATTTCTATCATCTACTTCATCTACTTTATATGTATATATTTCTTTACCATCACTATTCATAATTCCCATTGTTTCATCTCTTGTAAAAATAAATACACCGGATTTTGAATATGTCAAATTATCATATTTAAATCTTGTAAGTTCATCTAAATTTTCATTTAATAACCCCATTTTAAGCCCGTCACTTGTGAATTTACTTACAACATATCTATTGCCATATAGGGTTGCTGTAAAAATATTACCAAATGCTATTTTTGTTTTACCTTTACAATCTAATATTCCATATAAACTATTATAATTTTTAACAACTGCATATCCTTTATAATAATCTGTTCCATATAAATATTTTGGTTTTACAATTACTTCACCAGAATTATCAATATAACCAGTCTTTGCTTTTTCTTCTATTTTAATTAAATTAACATTATCTGCTTTAGCATTATTTAAAAAAATATATATACCCAATATTGATACAAAAGCAAAAGCAATAACAGGAAAAACTTTACTCATCTTTTGAACTACAAGTTCACTTTTTTGTTTTGAAATAATATTTTTAACATTTTTAATTTTTTTATCATTGTTATCATTATTATTAAATTTATCACCATTAAGTATTGATTCTTCCAAATCAGATTTAAAAATATTACCTGGTTGTTCTTCTTGATCTTTTGTTATGTTATTAATTAAATTTTCTTGTCCCTGATTATCAAATACATTATTATTTAATTCATCAGTTTTTTCTTCTTTAGATAAATCTTTATCAATTTCAGCATTTGTTACATAATTAGTATTATCAACTATATTTACTTTTTCTTTATTATTTAATTCCTCATTTGGTAAAGTTGGATTAAAGAAGTTATTAATTTCTTCAAAATCTATATTTGATTCAGGTGAAACAGTATCACCATTTTTATCTTCTTCTTTTTGCTTTTTATCTGTATTTTCATCATCAATAGGAGAAAATGGTAAATCATCATCTAAATTATAATCATCTAAATTATTCATTTTTTCCTCCTATTCTTTATTAATATAATAACATATCTTTACAATAAAAAAAAGATAATAAAGAAAAAAGATTGTTAAAAACAATCTATTCTACAATATGTGCTTTTACAACAATTCTTGATTTACCACCATTTTCACAAGTAACTAATGTAACATGATAATCATCAGTTTTTACTAAATAACTTGTATCATTAGGCTCTACATACCTACTTACAGAGTAAACTGTATATTCCATATTTCTTCCTTTATTATCTGATATATTTATTTTATCACCATTTTTTAAATTTCTAATTGGATAGAAAAATGAACTTTTTCCTCTAAAGTTATGTGCAGATATTACAAATCCACCCTTTTCATTTAAATCAACGCCATATGTTTTTATTGCACCTATATTCATTGCTGCATATGTATGTTCTTTTAATATTACTGTATTAATTCCAACTCTTGGTATTTCTATTCTTCCAAGAATCGTATATCCTTTATAACTAACTGTATACGTTTGATTTTCTGGTATTTCTTCTTTTTTCTTTTCTATTTTATTTTCAAATAGTTCAAGAGCATATTTTTCTTGATTATTTAATTTTCTTTCACGAAAATTATCATAAATCATCATAAAAGTTATTAAATATAAAGCAAATATAAATAAAAATATTAATATATTTATAAACTTTTTCATATGCCCTCTCCTACTCTTTTTATAATTATAACATAATTTTTATTTCATTTCATCAGGTAAATTTAAATTCATATAATTAAGAATGAAAGGTGCTATATCAGATAACTTATTTACATTATCTATATTTAAATTTTTATCAGTTACAATAAATGGTACTAAATTAGTTGTATGACTTGTTACCACATTACCATTTTCATCTATCATTTCTTCAGCATTACCATGGTCAGCAGTTATTATAAATAAATATTCATCTTCCATGCATTTCTTATATAATTTACCTATCATTTCATCTATAGTTTCAATTGCTTTTTTAGTCATATCATAGTTTCCAGTATGACCAACCATATCACCATTTGCAAAATTTAAGAATATGAAATCATAATTATTATCCATTTTTTCTAATAAATTTGAAGTTATTTCTCTAGCACTCATTTCTGGTTTTAAATCATAAGTTGCTACTTTAGGTGATGGAATTAAAACTCTGTCACAAAGATTTAAATCTAAATCTCTTCCTCCATCAAAGAAATATGTAACATGTGCATATTTTTCTGTTTCTGCTATTCTAAGTTGTTTTTTACCTAATTTAGATAAATATATTCCAAGTGTATTATCTATTATTTCCTTTTTAAATGCTATATCTGATTTAACATCATCTGATACGTACATCATAGTTGTTAAATATAAATTATTAAAGATTTTTCTATCAAATCCATCAAAGTTAGGATCAACTAAACTTCTTAATATTTGTATTGCTCTATCCGGTCTAAAATTTGCCCAAATTATACTATCATTTTCTTCTATTTTACCTGATTCATCTATTATAACAGGTTCAATAAATTCATCTGTTATACCTTTTTCATAACTATCAGTTATATATTTTTTATAGTCATCACACTTATTTCCAGTATTATTAACAATAACATCATAACATTTTTTTAATCTATCCCATCTTTTATCTCTATCCATTGCATAATATCTACCTGAGATAGTACAAATTTTACCTATACCTAATTCATTTATTTCATTATTTAAATCATCAATATATGAAATACTTGATTCTTTAAATGTATCTCTTCCATCTGTAAATATATGGAAATATACATTAGAAAAATCTTCTTTCTTACATAGTTTTAATAGTGCTTTTATATGATTAATATGGCTATGAACACCTCCATCACTTAAAAGACCCATTATATGTAATTTTGAATTGTTTTCTTTTGCATGCCTAATCGCATTTAAAAATGATTCATTAGAATAAAAACTATCATCCTTTATTGCTCTATTAATAAGTTCTAATGATTGATATATTATTCTTCCAGCACCTATTGTTAAATGCCCAACTTCACTATTTCCCATTTGTCCATCAGGAAGTCCAACAAATGTTCCTGATGCATTTATTCCTTTATTAGGATATTCCTTCATTAAATAATCTATATTTGGTTTATTTGCATTAATAAGTGCATTCCCATCTTTTATTTTACTTAATCCTACTCCATCTAAAACACATAATAATACTTTTTTCATTCTCTTGTTCCTCCCTAAGTAACTTAAAAAAGGTTAAACTAATAACCTAAATCTTTTAACACTTTATTAACATCTTTTTTATACTCTTTATCTGCAACTACATTAACAATAACATTGTCCACTCTATATAATTTAAAATACTTACCTTTAGTACTTTTTACATAAGAATAATTATTTTTTGTTTTTAATTTATAATATTTTTTATCCTTGTATAAGTCATTAACATATTTAATTGCATCATCAGTTTTTGCATATTCAATATAAAATACTTGAACATTTCCGTCACCTGCTTCTAAATATCTAGTAGTTGTAATATCATAATCTTTAGATTTATCTAAAACTACATATTCATGTTTAGAATTAAAATATTCACTATATTCTGTGTATGATAATTTATCATAATTTTTACCACATCCAGTTAATATTACCAAAGAAAATATTACTAAAAAGATTTTTACCATTTTTTTCATTTAAGCACCTTCCTATTCTATTTATAGGATAGCATAAATTTAATATTTTATCAATCTTTATATGCTTCTAATCTATTAATTTTTACTCCTTTTTCACTAAATTTTCTCTCATACTCTGTCATTACATTATTTTTAAAATCACTATTATGTAAATCTAATGAAATATTTTTTAATTTATAACCAAATTCACTTAAAGATTCTATTGAAAATTCAAATAAAGCTGTATTATCTGTTTTCATAAATATTGTTTTTTTATCTTTGAATATATTTTCGTATCTATTTAAAAACCTTTCATGTGTAAGTCTTTTTTTAGCGGCACGTGATTTTGGCCATGGATCTGAAAAATTTAAATAAATTAAATCTATTTCTTTATCAAATACATCTTCTATAAGTCTAGCATCCATTCTTATTAATTTTAAGTTGTCTAACTCTTCATTTTCTAATTTTTGTACTGCTTTTACAATAACACTATCATACATCTCAATACCAATAAAATTAATATTTGGATTATTCTTTGCCATGCCTATTATAAAATCACCTTTACCCATTCCTATTTCTATATGAATAGGTTTATCATTACCAAATACATTTTTCCATTTACCTTTATTTTCTTCTGGATTTAAAATAATGTATTTTGAACTTTCTATTATTTCTTTTGAACCTTTTACATTTCTAAGTCTCATAAATTTCACCCAAATTAATTATACTATATGGTACACAAAAAATAAATATATGAATATACTAAAATTGAAAGAAAATAAGGAGGATAACCTATGAATAATTATGATAAAACTTTCGTTTATGATGAAAGACCATCATTTGAATCTTATAATAGTATGAATATGCAGTACCCTAGTATGCCTATGATGCCTGTATATCCAGGTAATATGATGATGCCAAATATGAATAATAACTCTAATAGTTATAATAATTTAGAATCAAGAGTTTCAACTTTAGAAAAGAAAGTTCAAAATCTTGAAAATAAACTTCAAAAATTAGAAAATAATTTATACCCAAAAGCAGTTGATTATACTGAAATGAGTAGTGATTATATAAATGCATCTTATCAAAATTCAATGAATATAATGTAAAGGGCACCAAAAATTGGCGCCTTTTCTTATTAAATTAATATATGATTTACTCTTTGGCAATATACACACCACTAATCCATATTCCCCATCCTGCTTGATACGGAGTTGTTTCGCTATCTGATAAAACAATTGTATCATTTGAAACAAGAGATTCTAAAAATCTACCACTATAACCAGTCCCATCACTTTTTGGAGTAGCAGCATATAAAATCGCTTTATTATTTTCAGGAACTGGTAAATTTCCAAAAATAGCCGTTGGATAATTTAAATTTTTAGAAAGATTCGAATCTTTTAAAGTAACATACATATTAATAATAACTAACTTACCATTCTTAGTATATCCACCAGAATATGTATTAACACTATTATTTACTACTGTAGGTTTTGTGTAGGTTTGATTTAGTAATTTATTCAAATTTTCGTTTTGTTCATTTAAATCAGATACTTTTTGTTCCAATTCTTTTAAACTTTTACTAAGATCATATATTTGATCTTGGACTGTTCCTGCTGCACCATAATCTATATTATCTACTACCTTTTCTGTTATTTTTTTATTCAGCGTACTAGAATTACTCATTGTTTTAACTAGCATTAACATACTTATTAAAAATAATGTCAAAATACTGAACATTATTATTGTGCTTGCATATCCTTTATTATTTATTTTCATACCTTTTTTACTCCCTCATACTATACTTATTACTCTAAGTATACCCCCCCCCGGAAGCGTTTTGTCAAGCCAAAATTTTATGCTATTTTTATGTATTATAAAAGATACTTTAAGTAAATAATTCTAAAAAAATAAATCCCAACAATTGAGATTTATTTATACATAATCATAGCGGAAAAACAATATATTTGTTCTTCTGAAAACATTGCAATACTTACCTGAAACTTTATATCTATAATATCAGTATGTTCAGATAAAAATTCATTTACTCTTTCTTCTAAATCTGCCTCATGACTTTCATCAAAAATTTTAACCTTCATATTCTTCACCTAACTATATTATAAAACTAATATGGTTATTTTTTTGTCACATAATAGGCTGTTATCTTTTTATTTTCATATTCATACTTTATTAATACTTTTACTGTTATTTCATTTTTCAAATCATCAATACTACCAGTATATGGTATATATCCCGCTAAAACAACACCTTCTGGTTTTTCACCTTCATTAAGTGTTACAGCATCATCAAAAATTCCTACACTTGGGAAAACATCATCTGTTTGTTTATCATGAATCGCAAGCGCTGTTATATTTTTAACAGTTCCTTTTACATTATCAATAGAAACCTCAAATCTAATTTCATTATCATTTTCTTTTGTATATTCTACATTAACATCAAATGGTAAATTTTCTGAACTTTCTTCTTCTTTTTTTAGTTCTTGTACATATTTAATATAAGTATCTTTATTACCTTCATTTTCTTTTTTTTCTTCTTTTACAGGCTCAGATTTATTTGTACAACCAACTATTACTAAGCTTAAAAATATTAAAACTATTAAAGTTATTATTTTATTTTTCATATTATATTACCTCTATAAAATATTCTTCAATTATTTTTTTCATAACTATTGGAAGATTTTCCTCATAAACATCTAATTGTTCATTATATCCATCCATAGACCTCATTGGTTTATCAGTTACTCCCTTTATTATAATACATTTTACATTATTTGTCTTACATATTTTTAAAACTGCATAACTTTCCAAATCTGATGCATCAATACTATTACTTGCTAAAAAAGTATAATCACTCCAAAGTACAAGAGCTTTATCACTAGTACCAAGTACTCCATCATAATACTCATTTGGCATAGAAACTTGATCAGGAACTAAATATAATTCTTCATCTATTTCTTCTTCTAATTCCCTAATAATATAATCATAATCAATTACTTTACTTGGAATAATTATATCACCATAATTAAGTCCTTCATTAGATGATGTACAAGTTCCTATTACAATTAATTTTTCCAAATTAAATTTATCTATCATATATTGAGCTGCAGCTGATGCATTTATTTTTCTAATTCCACTTCTAAAAAACACTATATCTTTACCTCTAAATTCAGTTCTATAATATTCTCCAAAAGGATATTTTTCTAAATAATCTTCCCCTATATTATATATTTTTAATAACTCATTAAATTCTTTTTTTGATGAAATTAATACTCCTATCAAATTATTCACCCACTTCTTCTTTTGTTATTTCTTCTTTATATCTAGTATTAAATAAATCGTCATCTTCTAATACTTCTATATCATCCATATCTATTTTTGGAAGTTCATCAATACTTGATAAATTAAAATAATCTAAAAAGTAATTTGTTGTTTTATATAAATTAGGTTTACCAGGTAAATCACTTTTACCATCTTCAACAATAAATCCTTTTGAAACAAGATTTCTAATCATTTGTGATGAATTAACTCCTCTTATTTCATCTACTGCTATTCTTGTAATTGGTTCATTATATGCGATTATTGCAAGTGTTTCAAGTGCTGACTTACTAAGTGTATTACTAACTTCTTCTGTTAATTTTTTTATATATTCTTTGTTTTGTGCCTTTGTTACAAGTTTATATTTATTACCTAATAACTTTAAGGTTATTCCCCTATCTTCTTTTTCGTATAACTTTTTTAAAATATCTAATTCTTCATTTAATTTTTTTTCATCTATTTCTAAAATACTTTCTAGTTCTTCTATTGATAATCCATCTTCACCTACTGCAAAAAATAAAGATTCAAGCACACTACTCATTTACTTCACCTTCTTTTAAACTTACTACAATATTATTAAAATTATTTTCTTGAATAATATTTATTTCTCCAAATTTAGCCATTTCAAGTATTGATAAAAAAGTTACAACAACATATTCTTTTGTTTTTACTTCAAATAAATCAAAGAATGATACTTTTTTCTTTTCTCTTAATATATTTCTAATATCTTTAGTTCTATCAGTTACTGATATTTCTTTTTTTGTTATTTTTGTTTCAAGTGGCTTTTCATCTTCTTTTCTTTTTAGAAAATCAGATAATGCTTTTGTTAAGTCTTCTACTGTAACACTTCCATCATTTGTAATTTCATAATCAGTAAATTCACCTAAATTAATTGGTTCTTTTGTATATATGTTTCTTCTATCATCTTCGAGTGTCTTAAATGTATCAACCATATCTTTATATTTTTTATATTCTACAAGTCTATTTATTAAATTTTCTCTTGGATCTTCTTCATATTCATCATCTTCATCATTGTTACTATTTGGTAAAAGAAGTCTAGATTTAAGTTCAATTAATTCTGCTGCCATAACTAAATATTCAGATGCGACTGTTAAATTCATTTCTTCCATTCTTCTAATAAATTCTAAATATTGTTCTGTAATTTTTTCTACTGAAATATCATAAATATCCATTTCACTAGTTTTAACTAAATGTAAAAGTAAATCAAGGGGACCTTCAAAATCATTAATAACAAATTTATAATCCATTTACTTCACCTACTTTTCACTATAAACCATTATAACATATATAATTAGAATAACAAAAGAAAAAATTTAGCATATCGCTAAATTTATTGTTGTCTCATGCTTATAATATTTATAATTCTTTTACATATTCATCCAATTTCTCTTCATCTTTAAATACCTTTATATGGTTATCACCATTACATAAAAGAACACTTTTTTTAATTTCATACATTTTTCTAACATTTTCTAAAATAACAAGTCTATTTTGTGAATCTATTTTTTGTTCACCTAGTATATTAACCATAATACGATTTATTTGATCATTTATATAATTAACTATACCTGAGTTTCCACTATCTATTGCCTTTGACTTTTTTAATTTTAATTCTTCCAAAAGCTTATTATATTCATCTATATTGTATAAAGAAAATGTTAAACTATTTTCTCTTACAAATAATATATCATTTTCTTTTGTTAATATTGATTTTTTTGGTATTATTAATCTGCTTTTATCATCTAACGAATGATTTTCTCTATTTATATACATATAATAATCCCCCTTCCTGATGGTTATATACTATATACCATTTTATTTATTTTGTCAAAAAAAAGAAAGTTATTTACTAATTTCTTTAATTAGTGTTACATTACTTTCTTTTTCATATTTAATTTTTACTTTATCCCCATTATTTATAAATGGTAATAAATCTTTATTAGTTTTAATAGATACCTTATAATTTTTATTTTCACTATCAGTAATATAATAATATGTATTACTATCTATTATTACATCTTTAATATTAGTTATAGTTATTTCTTTTTCTTTTGTTTCTGCGTTAGTTACTTCTTCGCCTATATCATTTAAGTAATTTTCAGCAGCTTTCTTTATTCCACTTGATGCATCTGTTACAACAACTTTTTGATAATCTACAACATCTACAAATGCATACATTTTAACAAGACCTGCATTATCTTTTAATGATATCAAATATGTTGGTCTATTATTTAAATTAATTAAAAGTGGGAATGTTGATGTATAGTTCATTTGTTGTACTTGACCTTTAGCAGATGCCATCGCAGAATATTCTTCTGCTCCTGCGATAGAATAAAAATTAGTTTCTTTAGTTCTCATATTAGTTAATGTAAATCCTATATTTGATTCATCACTAATAACAGATGTGATACCTGTATATAAATATATATCATCATCCATTGCTAAATAATTGTATCCATCTGTTGTTTTAACAACACCTTTTTGTCCAAATATAGTATTAAAGAATCCATTTTTATATTGTCCCCAATCATCAATTTGTTCAATAATAAGATCAGCTTCATATACATGGTCTACCCATTTTGGAACATCTTTAACAGAATATTTTTTTGATTCTCCCGTAATAGGATTTAATATAACTATACCTGATACTTCCCTTTTAAGTCCAACACCTGTATATTTTATTGTTGGCGCAATCCAGTATGGATTACCATTATTATCTATTTCAAAATTTACACTACCAAATATTTCTGTTGGATAAGAAAATCTAAGTTTTCTCTCTAGTCTTTCATTAAATAAAGCTGATGGCATATATTTCATACCTTTATCTAATTTAACAAGTTTAGATTCTCCATTAGTTGAATCAACTGTAATATATCCTTTTACTCCTTCTTTTCTATTAGTAAAATATTTTATTACTCCATTATATTCAAGAGGTGTTACTCTAATAATTTTATCATTATAATTTATTTGTGTATATAAATTAGATACATCAAATTGTGAAACAAGTTCACTCATTTGACCCATTGTCCTATCTCCTAATTTTTCACTTGAATCTCTATCTAATAATGGTATTTTTGAAAAATCTACCTCTTTTACTTTATCTGTAAAATTATTATTTTCATTTACTTTAATTCTACTATAATAAGATTTTGAGTTAAAAAGTGGTGAACAAGCAAAATTTACAATCAAAGTTAAAACTATAATAATAGGTATTACCATAAGTAATTTATAACTCCTATAATTAAGATTTGTATTCTTTCCTTTAACAAGTCTTGTAATAGTAACAGATGCACTTAAAAGTGAATTAATTACAAAATATACTATAATAGCCATTACTACAAATGTCCAAAATAAACTACTATTAACATTTATTGGTGGAAGCATTACATAGTAAAATACTCCCATAATTAATACTGTAAATAATATACTAAATATTCCTGAATGTTTTCTTATCATTTAATCATTTCTCCTTTATTATAGTATAGCATTAATATATATTTTTTCAACTATAAAAAAAGAAATATGATTTTTATTTTCATATTTCATTTATCTTTTCTATTTTTTATAAAAGCTAAAATTAAAAATATTAGATATAAAACAAAAAATGGAAAAAATATATCAAAGTATGATATGAAGTCTTTAAACATAGTATTACCTCTTATCATATTATATTTTTAATTTTAAATAATGTTAAAAGGAATAAATGATTATTCCTTTTTAAACTTTTTATTTATCCAATCTTTTCCATCTATTACTCTTGAAACAAGCATAGAAGATGATGTATCACCTACAACATTTAATAAGGTTGCGGCAGGATCTATTATTGTTGCGACAATTGTTAAAATTGGAAGTGCTGTAAGTGGAAATCCCATCATTGTAATAATAAGTGTTTCAGATATTGTTCCACCACCTACTGGAATTGCAGTTACTAAAAGTGTTGAAATAAGCGCAACTAATATTACTTTTCCTGTGCTTACATCTGCATTAAATAAATATACCAAAAACATAATTTTAAATACACTACCAATAACAGAACCATCTTTATGGAAACTTGTTCCAAGTGGAATCATTGTTTCAGCAATATCATCTGATACACCAATATTCTTTGCGCTTGTTATATTTACTGGTATTGATGCAGCCGACGAACATGTTGATACAGATGCTAATGTTGGTGGTAATATATTTTTCCAGAATAATTTAAATCCCTTTTTACCACCTGAAATAAATGCATATAAACTATATATAACAAAATAGAATATTATTGCAGTTAAAGTATATATTACAAAAGTTTTTGCATAACCTACAGCAATTTCTGCACCAAATGTTCCAACAAGATTTGCAAAATAAGCACCTAATCCTATTGGAGCATAATAAAATGTGAAATCAATAAATTTAAATATTATTTTGTTAAAAGATTCTAATACTTTTACTGCTGGTTCTGCATCTTTTCCTACCTTTGATATAGCAAGACCTATTAATATTGAAAATATTACAAGCGCTATTATATTTTCTTTTGTTAATAATAATGAAAAATCATTAACACTTATGGCCTCCACTGTTCTAGATAATATACTTATTTTTTCACTATCTTTTGTGCTTTCATTACCCAATACGTCTATTATTTTACTAGAATCCTTAGTGTCTACAAGTTTTATAGAACTAGTTACAACAAGACCAACAAGAGCTGCAACTATAGATGTAACTAAAAATGTTAAAAATATTGTAATAAGTACTTTCCCTAATCTTTTTGGTTCTTTTATTTTAGCGATAGATACTGTTATTGTTAAAAATATAAGTGGAACAATAATAATAAACATTAAATTCATATATAAATCACCAAGTGGTTTAAGTACTGTTACTTTTTCTTTAAAGATAAGACCTAATATCCCACCTATTATAACTCCTAATAACAAAAGTATTGTTCCTTTATAATTTTTCCATACTTTCTTCATACTACTTCCTCCTTACTATAATAATATTCATAATTTAATATAATATCAAGCAAAATAATTAAAATATTCTAAATTTTATTAAATATATTAATAAATATGTTATAATGTTTCTAGTGTCTTCGTAGCTCAGTAGGATAGAGCAATCGCCTCCTAAGCGATAGGTCGGCAGTTCGATTCTGCCCGGGGACACCAGATTTGATACTAAACTCGAATTTTTTCGAGATAATATAAAAACTACTTTCTATTGATAAAAGTAGTTTTTCTTTTTCATATTTAATATCATACTTGTAAATTTACATATCAATATAATGTGCAAAATAAATTATATATATTTTAGTTGTTTGATTTCATCAATATTGTCAGAATCAACCTTAAAATTTCCATCTAAAACATCTAAAAGTTCAACATCTGAATTATTGATAATATCATAGATTTCTACTTTTCTATTATCGGATGGTTGAATAGAATATACTGGTCTGTCATTAATATATGGAGCAAATTTTGCTAAATTAGAACCTCCATTATAAAAAGCACTTTTTCTGTAGTTTCATCAAATCCAGACATATTAGCTATAGTAGAAAAATACTCTATCATATCTGGAATACCTATTTCAATTTCACCATTTTCATTTTTATATAATACATATAGTGACCCCCATTCAAGCCCTTTACTTACTTCTTCTGGTGATATAGAAGTAATTATCAATGTTGATTGATCCATTTCAAACCTCAATCATAAAGTCACTTCCTTTCTTTGGAAGTATTACATCATTCATTTTAATATTTTTGAATACATAAAAATCGAATATAACACTTAAACAATAATTAATCTAATTATTCTAGAAAATAAGAAAATTCAATCTTAAGTATTGCAATTATTATAAAATTATATATAATAATCTGTAATTAAATGTGAGGTAACAATATGAAAAAAATTTTAATAGCTGATTTACTAGGAACTCTTATTCCAGAGGATTTTATTGATATGTATTATTTATATGGTGATTATAATATAAAATATATTCATAATTTGAATGGTGATGATGAGGATAAGTTTATAAATATAAATAACCAAAAACAAGTAGATACTAAAAAATATGCGAATTATTTAATAGAAAAATCTATTTTAAAACTAAAAATACTTCTAGAACCTTTTTTAAAAGAAAACAATAATATATATATTGTTTCAGAAATAAGCAGTCATGGATCTCTAGACATTTTTACTAATGATTTTTTTAGTAAAATATATGAATTATTTCATGAATATTCAAATAACATTTTTTTCTTTGGAGGTATCAGTGATATAAACAGATTGAATGAAATTAAAAATGCAGAAGGATTTAGTAGAATTGAAAAAAATATTGCATATTTTGATAATGGTATGAAAATTCAATTTATAAATAAGAAAGAACAAGTTTATGACTATATTGAAAACTTGTATCCTGGTAAATTATATGCTATAGGTAATAATGCACAATCTGACTTAGGAATGCTTTTAAAATGTATTGAACTAGGTGGGAAAAGCAGTTTTATCGTGGGAGAACTATACGATTTTGATTTAAATAAAGAAATAATTAAATATATTGATAATAACTTTATTCCAGATTTTGATCGTCTTGATAAAAGTGTTAGAAAAGAAATGAATAAAAAATTCATAGTTTATGAGGAGAAAATATATAAAGATATGGCATGTGGTAACTTAGAGATGATGGATATTGTAGAAAATAATTTGTTTTACAAAATAAAAGAAGATTACAACGCTCATTTACGCTGGGATTTACTTCGTGAGGATGGACTTATTAATGATATAGCAATGATTTCAAAAATACAAATATACCCTTTCTTCTTGCAATTTGCACAGGATAATTTACCTAATAATAAACGTTTAACCTTAGAAAATAACAATTAATACAAAAAATTATTCTAGAAAACAAGCAAATTCAGTCTTAAGTATTCATTTTTTATAGATGTTGTCAAACTTTTTTCTTTAAGATATCAAACAAATTAATACTTAAATATATGTTTGTTAGTAAATGAATTAACAGAAATGTTAGTTTTTTTATAAATAAAACTGAAAAAAAGACATTCTGTTAAATGATAACATCCTTATTGATAAAATCAATAAGGATGTTTTTTAAATTTTATTAAAAATTATTTTAATAATGTGTAGAATCATTCATTAAAATTTTTACTTTTTACTAAAGTAGGCCCCTTCTCTTCTAAGTATCTTTTTGCAGCATTAATCCCAGTTTTATTATAGTATTCACCAAGTTTATCATCTAATTTTCCTTGCAAATAATATTTATAATATTTTTCACCATCATACCCTAAATCATAATATAAATTTAACCAACTTTCAAGTATTTTTAATACTTCTAAATCATCTACTTTTACAACTCTAAATTCTTCATTTTCTTTATTCCTTGTTTTATCTTTTTTCAATTCATCTAAGTTTTCTTTTTCTATAACAAGCTGTTTTTTTAAAAATTCAAGTTCATTATTGATACCTTTTTCTTTTTTTATAGATTTTTTATAATCACGATACATTTCAAAATCAATTAATGTTGCAAGTGGAAAAAACAAAAAGCTATATAAAACTGATTCATTCATAGTTCCAAAGATGGTATTAACAGATGTGCATAAATTATCTGTATTACTTAACCAGCTATTAAATGCAGGAACTCCTATTGTTGTCATAAATATTGAAAAAGGTAATGCAATTGGAATATAATGTTTATTATCATATTTTTTATAATCCTGACTTTCTTTTTCTAAATACGAAATTTTATCTTCCATACTTTCTATTAAATTTTCTTGAATTAATACCTTGTCTAAATTATCATAATATTCAAGTGGTGTTTGTGTTCCGTTTTCGTCTTTTACTATTACCTTACCTTGTATATATATATATTCTTTATTCATAATAATAAAACCTCCTGTTTATATCAATTATTTTATCATAAATTTATTATACTTTCTTATTTTTTATAGAAAAAAAACTATTTTCTTACGAAATAGTCTTTTTTTAATGTTTTAATGCTTTTAACATTTTTTTCCATAATTTATTACTTGAATAATTAAGTATACCTTCTTTATATATTTTAAGGCCATATTTTATTAATAAATAAATTACAACAACCATTAATAAAATTGATAATAAAATATCTTTAAATCCAATAACACCAGTTACTAATAATGATGGAGATAATATAGCTGATATAAAAGGTACATAAGAAAGTATTCTTATAAATAATGCACCATCAAACATAGAATTCATTATTGCTAAATAAAAACCTACTAATGATACTACAAATATTGGAGTTTGAAGTTGTTGAAAGTCTTCCATATTGGTTGTCATTGATGCAAGTATTCCCGCAAGCAATGAATAACCAAATAATGTAATAATCATTAATATTATTACCATTGGTATATCTGACATAACGCTATTTAATATTCCATTTATGTCTATTCCACTAGTAACCTGCGAAATAGCATCTATATTTTGAATACTATCTAAACTTTTGCCACCTCTTAAAAGCATACCAACTAATGAATAAACTCCAAGTAATAGGCACTGCATTACTATAAATAAATTTGATGCTAATATCTTAGAGAAGAAATGTACTTTAGTTGATACATTAGATATTATTATTTCCATACTTCTTGTTGATTTTTCTTCATTTATTTCAGCTCCAACCATTTGAACTACAAGAGTTATAAGCATAAAGAATGGAAGAATTACAATTGGAGTTACAACTCCCATTACAAATTCATTTTTTTCTTCTTCTTCACTTTTATTTTTCTCAACATATTCTCTTTTTATTTCAACACTTTTGCTTATTTTATTCAAATCATCTGGGCTTATACCAACCTCTTCCATAGCAAGATTTTGTTTAGCTATTGTTATAGATGAATTTATTAATTGATATAAATTAGAATTTATATATCCATATGTTATCATTGTTGTTTTAATAATATTATCATCATCTTCATTTATTACAATTACAATATCTTCATCTTTTTTTACTTTTTTTCTAGCCTTTTTTTCATCATCTATTTTAGTTATTTTATATTTTAATCCTGTATCTATAATTGTTTCTTCTTTTTCCATGGTGTTTTTAAATATTTCATATGTTTTGTTTGTATTATCTACTATCATAATATTATTTTGTTTGTCAAAATTACCACCAAAAAATAATACTATTTTATCAATATTCATTAATGCGACAAGTACTATAAATAGAAGAATATTTACAATAATAAATGTTTTATTTTTTATCTTTTTTTCTAAACTCATTTTTGTTAGAAACCAAAATTTATTTTTCACGAACAACACCTACCTCTTTTGTAAATATTTCATGAAGTGATAACTCTACGACTTCAAACTTTGTTACATTCTTGCATTTAGCAACATATTCAAAAATAGATTTAGCGTATTTTTTATTTTCTATTTTTACTTCTATTTCATCACCTTTTATAGTTACATTTTTAACTCCTTCAAGTTCACTTAATTCAGATTTAGATATATCGGCTTTTATAAGAATTTTTCTTTCATCATAACTATTTTTTATATCTTTTAAATTACCTTCTATTATTGTTTTACCGTGATCCAATATAAGTAATTTTTCACAAAATAGTTCAACATGATTCATTTGATGAGATGAAAATATAATAATTGTACCATTTTCTTTTAATTCATTAATAACATCTATGAACATATCTACATTTATAGGATCAAGTCCACTAAAGGGTTCATCTAATATTAATAATTTTGGTTTGTGAATTATTGAAGAAATAAACTGAATTTTTTGTTTATTACCTTTTGATAATTCCTTTATTTTTTTATTTTCATATTCTTCAATATTAAATCTTTTAAGCCATTTTTTTAGTTCACTTAATATTTCATCTTTTTTCATTGATTTAAGTGATCCATAATAAATCATTAATTCTTTTACAGTAAGTTTTAATAATAAACTTCTTTCTTCTGTTAAAAAACCTATTTCATCAGTTATATTATAGTCTATTTTCTTACCATTTAATGTAATTTTACCACTTGATGGTTCAAGTAAATTCATAATCATTCTAAACGTTGTTGTTTTACCCGCACCATTCGCACCAAGAAGTCCAAATATTTCTCCTTCTTTTACTTCAAAAGAAAGATTATCGACAGCTTTAAAATCATCATAGTATTTTGATACATTCTCTACTTTTAACATATTTACTCCTTTTCTTCTAATGGTTTCATTATTAATATACTTTTATTATCAAGATTAAGTTTATTAAATACTTCTTTTAATTCTTCAAAATTTAATTCTTGAAAATCTTTAAAATCTGTTGTTAATATTTTTTTATTATTCGCATAACTACCAAATAGATAACTCATAACATTTGAAACACCTGTAAAACAATATACAAAATCTGAAATCATTGATTTTTTTATCATATTAAAATATTCTTCATTAAGAGAAAATTCTTTTATTTTTTTATCTAAAATATCTATTATTTTTTCTGGATAATCAGTAGATACATTAATACTTGGAACAATATAATCCATATATTTATTTGTTCCTATACCAATATTACCATTTATTAGATTTTTTTCTTTTAAATCAAGTCCAAAACCAGTTAGTTTACCAAGATTACTAATAAAAATTATATATAAATATAAATCAAGTTTATGATATGGAATTTTATAATCATTAATAGGTAATTTAAAGGAATAAGAAAGTTCAGATTTAGAAATATTTTGATAAATTACGTTAAATTCTTTATTAACTTTTTTTGGTTCATTAATTTTCTTTACTTCAATATTAGTTTCAATATCTACTTTTCTTTTTTCTTCAATTTCTTTAACAAAATTAATTACTTTTTCTTCATCTTCATTTGTTACTATAATTAAACACATATTACCTGGATTATAAAATGTATTATAACATTTATATAAATCTTCTTTTGTAATACTATCAATATCTTTTTCTTCACCAACTATTTCTCTTCCATAACCCAAATTTACAAATAGGTTCTTTAATTTTTCAAAAGCAAATACTCTATATGGATTATCTTTACCCATAAATAATTCTTGTTTAATAATCCCTTTTTCTTTTTCAACATTTTTGTCAGTAAAATATGGATTTTCAACAAAATTAATTAATAAATTTAAATTATCATAAAATTTTTCTGTACCACTTACTTGATAAACAGTATGCGTATAACTTGTAAATGCGTTACTTGATCCTCCTATTAAAGGAAATTTTTCTAAAACATGTCCATCTTCTTTTTCAAACATTTTATGTTCTAAAAAATGAGCAATTCCATCAGGAAATTTATGCATTTTTTCTTCATTTATTGGAACAAATTCTGTATTAAGTGCTCCATAATTAGTTATATAATATGCATAAAATGAATGAAAATCTTTTTTTCTATACACATAAACATCTAGATTATTATCAAGTTTTTCATAAGCAACATATTCATTTAATCCTTCTAAATTAATCTTCTGCATTTTTATTTGTCCCTTCTAACATATATATGATATTTAAATTTATTTTTTTAGAAAACTCTACTATTTCATCCTTTGTTACCGTTTCTAGATTTTTAATTCTTTCATCTATATCATCATTATTTGTAAGAATTTTACTAACATTAGAATAAAGTATTGAAGTATTTTCATCTAGAAAACTATTAAGCATTGATCTTCTAGAAATAATTGCGTTATTAAATTCTTCATCTGTTATTTCACCATTTTGCATATTTTCTAATTCTTCTTTTGTAGCGTTTACTACGTCATCCTTACTTTCTCCATTAATACCCGCAAATACTGATAAAACATTATCTTCTCTGCTTATATTTGATCTAATAACATACGCAAGTGATTTTTTTTCTCTAACATTTTTAAATAATTTAGAATCTGATCCAAGACCAAATATTCTATTAAATAGTGGTAAAATAACATTTCTTTCTCTATCAGTAATATCTGAAACTTTAAATAACATAACTAGTTTTGATTGATTATTTTTATCTTGTTCTATTTTTTCTTTTACTTCTCTTTCTAAAGCAAAGTTATTATGTCTATATTTATTTTCATTTTTACTAAATTTACCTTTAACTCTATCATTAATTATATTTAATACCTTATCATTATCAAAGTTACCAAATACAAATATATTTACATTTGAACTTTTTAAAAATTCTTTATAATATTCATACATATTTTCTTCATTTAAACCATCTAAACATTCTTTATAACCAATTGTTGGATATCTTAAATATTCTGGGTCAATCATTTCATATGCTTTTAAATATGCATATCTATCTTTATTATCTTTTTCAGTATCATATAAATCACTTAAAGATTTTTTCGCTAATTTGAAATTATTACTATCAAATTTACCATTTTCTACATTTGGAATAAACATTGTATTAAAATAATGATCTAGTGCTTTTTCTAAAAGACCAGGTTCTGAATATTTATCTTCTAGAATTTCCATAAAGAAATCTGTAGATAAAACATTATTATGTAAAATATTTTCTATTCCTACATAAGAATTATATAAATTATAACTCATTTTAACCATATCAGTTTCTGTTTTTAATATTCCATTTGTATTTGTAAGTAATCTTCTAAGTAATGCACTTTTTGTTAAAGATTCCTTTGTAAATTCGTTAATAAAAATAGTAGATAATAATATACTTTTAAATTTATCTGTATTAAAGAAATGTACTGTATAATTATCATATTCATATTTTTTGTATTCCATATATTTCCTCCCTTATTAGTATTTATAAAAATTATTATAATATGCTCTCAAGAGCTAATATTGTCATCTTATCAATACTATTTTGTCTTTGTTCTGCAGTTAATTCTTCTTTTTTAGCATGTGAATCTACAACAGTTAAAAGACAAGCTGCTTCTTTATTAAGTAATTTTGCAATATAGAATAACGCAAATGATTCCATTTCTGCCGCTATTATATTTAAATCTTTTGGTAATCTTTCTAAGAATTTACTTAGATCTGTCATATACCAATCGAAGCAATCAGATGAACATACATTACCCCTTACAATATTTATATTCTCTCTTTTTGCTACGTTTTCCACTAAATCTGTTAAATTTTTACTAGATTCTGCTAAATTTACATGTTCATTGTTCAAAGTATATGAAAAATTACTTTCTGTATAACTTTTATCAACAAGTATTATATCAAGTAAATTAATATCTTTTGAATATGATCCACATGAACCAAGTCTTATTATTTTTTCTACTCCATAAAACTTAAATAATTCATATGAATAAATACCCATGCTTGGTATTCCCATTCCATGAGCCATTACTGTTAACTCTTTTCCTTTATATGTTCCTGTATATGCATATATATTTCTTATGTTATTTACAAGTCTTGGATTTTCTAAATAATCCTCTGCTATTTTTTTTATTCTAAGTGGATCACCTGACATTATAACTGTTTTTGCTATATCACCAGGATTTGCCATATTATGTGCTGTTGCCATTTTTTATCACCTTCCATTTTAATTATATCATAGTTTATGATTATATTAAGAAAAAAGATGAATCTATTCTTCATCTTCTTTGTCATTATCTACTAATACTTCTCTTGGTTTTGATCCATTAGCAGGTCCAATAATACCTCTTTCTTCAAGTAAATCAATTATTCTTGCTGCTCTATTATAACCAAGTTTAAATCTTCTTTGAAGTAATGATGCACTTGCCTTTCTAGTTGATATAACAAACTCAACTATATCATTATATAATGGGTCATCATTATCAACATCATCTTTATCAATACTTGTTTTACTTCCAACTTCATCAAGTTTCATAAAGTTTTCATCGTATACTGCTTTTTGTTGTTCAATTGTTTTATTTGCAATCTTTTCAACATCTTCTTCTGAAATAAATGCACCTTGTATTCTTGTTGGAGAAGTTGCACCCATTGGCGCATAAAGCATATCACCTTTACCTAGTAATTTTTCAGCACCAGGATGATCTAGTATTGTTCTTGAATCTATTTGAGATGATACCGCAAATGATATACGAGATGGTATATTTGCTTTTACAACACCTGTAATTACATCTGTTGATGGTCTTTGAGTTGCTACTATTAAATGTATACCTGCAGCTCTAGCCATTTGTGTAATTCTCATTATTGATTGTTCTACTTCTTTTGATGCAACTAACATTAAATCAGCAAGTTCATCAATTAATACTACAATATAAGGTAATAATGGTTTTTGTGATTCTACTGGTAATAATTCATTTTGTGCTCTTAATTTAGCATTATAACCTTCTATATTTTTAGTTTTTGAATCACTAAATAATTCATATCTTTTTTCCATTTCATCAACAACTTTTTGAAGTGCTGCTGATGCTTTCTTAGGATCTGTTATAACTGGCATTAATAAATGCGGAATACAGTTATACATAGTAAGTTCAACCTTTTTAGGATCAACCATTATTAATTTAACTTCATCTGGCTTTGCTCTCATAAGTATTGAACTTATAATACAGTTAACACATACTGATTTACCTGAACCAGTTGATCCTGCGATTAAAAGGTGTGGTGTTTTATTAATATCCATAAATATAGGTTGCCCCATTATATCTTTACCAAGTGCAACACGAAGTTTATTATCAGAATTTTCTTTTAAAAGTTCTTGCATCATTTCATAGAATGATACACCTGTAGATATTTTATTAGGTAATTCAACACCTACAGTACTCTTACCTGGAATAGGTGCTTGTATTCTTACATCTGTTGCAGCTAATGCAAGAGCAATTTCACTACTTAATGCTTTAATTTTACTAATTTTTGTTCCTGATTTAACTTCTAATTCATACTGTGTAATTGATGGTCCAACGTGGGCAGTTTTTACTTTTGCTGTTATACCAAAGTCTCTAAGTACACCATCTAGTCTTTTAGCATTATCTAAAATCATAGCTTCATTTTTTGCTTGACCTTTTTTCTTAGAATTATTATCACCAGCATCTAGTATACTAAGATCTGGAAGTACATAATTTAAATACTTATTAGAAGCAGGAGTTTCTTCCTTTTTTTCTTCTTGTTTTTTAGGAATGACTTCTTCTTCCTCTTCTTCGTCATCTTCTTCTATATAAGAAAGCCTTTTTGCTTTAGCAAGTTTAATTTTTTCTTTTTCTGCTTTTCTTTTTGCTTTTTTATCTATTACTTCACCAGTTTCTTCATCATAGTCTTCTTCATCTTCTTCATTTTCATATTCATCATCTTCTTCATTAGATGTTTCTTTTTTTCTTTTTAATTTTTCTCTTATTTTACTAATTGCATCACTAATAGATAAATCTGATACTAAAATAACACCAATTAACATAAGTACACTAATAACTATTATACTTCCCATCTTACCAAGTAAGTAATAAAATATTGATATAAAGAATGCACCTATTACTCCACCACCAGCAAAACTTACCTTAGTATTAATACATTTTATTACTTCATCTATTGTATTTTTCATCGTATCAAAGAAAGTACTATTAACATCTAAATAATTTAAATGAGCAAGTGATAATAAACCTACTAAAAAAATATATATTCCTATCATTCTAGATGAAAAATATTTAGGATTTTCTCTTTTAACAAGCATATAAAAACCTGAAATAAGCATTATTAATAATACTATAAAATCAAATGACCCCATTAAAAACATTGCAAATCCTTTGATAATAGTTCCAAGAATATTTGCTTTAAATCCTAAAAAACCAATAATTGCAACAACGATAAAAACAATACCTTTTATCTCTATTGGATATTTAAAACCAGAATTATTTTCTTTTTTCTTTTGTTTCTTTTTTGCCATATTATACGCCTCATCTACTCTTTAATAATTATATCATAGAAAAGAAAAATAGAAAAGCATTTATTACTTTTCTATATCTCTGTTATTACTGTAATTATCATTGGTTTACATTCTGTTTCACTAAATAAATATTTACCTAATTCTTCACGAATACCATTTTTTATTTTATTAAATTCAACATAGTTATCACTAATATTTGAATTAATAACTTCAAGTGAAATTTCTTTCATTTTTTCAATTATTTCATTATTTTCTTTTACATAAATAAATCCTCTTGTTAATATTTCTGGTCCAGCTTCTATTTCTTTAGTCTTTCTATTTAATGTAGCACATATTATAACTATGCCATTATCACTTAAAAGTTCTCTATCTTTAAGTACAAGTTCACCAATATCTTGAGTTGAGTTACCATCTATTAATAATTCATCAACTTTAACTATTTCTTTATCTTCTGTTAATTTTCCATCTACAAATGTAGCAACCTCACCATTAAGTTTAAGTATTATATTATCTTTATCCATACCTATACTAGATGCTATATTAGCATTTTCTACTTGATGGCGATATTCACCAATTACTGGAAAATAATATTTTGGATTCATTAAGTTAAGCATTAACATTAAATCTTCTTGTGATGCATGATTTAATAAATGATTCTTACTTGATAATGTTATAACATTTGCTCCTAATTTGCTTATTTCATCTGTTATTTTAGCAGCCTTTTTCTCCATACCTACTTGAACAGGCTCTAAGAAAAAGATTGTATCACTAGGATTTATTTTAACATATTTATCATATCCGTTTACAATTCTATCTAAATTTACATATGGTTTTTCGTTTTCATTAGATATTAATATAATTGCATCTCTATCATTTAGATTATTTAAATTACCAATTTGTTCTTTATCAAAATTTACATATCCTTCATCAATTACATAATTAATTAATGTTTGCATTCTTTTTCCCATAACTACTACTTTTCTATGAGTTTTAGCTACTTCATTAAATAATTCTTGAAGTCTTGATATATGATTTGTAAATACAGTAAATATTATTCTACCTTCATTATGTAAAAGTGCATCTCTTACATCACTTGCAATTCTATTATTTGGTGTTGTATATCCTGGTCTATCAGCATATTCTGATTCACTTAAAAGACATAATACTCCTTGTTTACCAATATAAGCAAGTTTACCAATATCTGTTTTATATGAACCAGTCATACTAGAATCAAATACAAAATTACCAGTATAACAAATAGCGCCATCAGATGTATTTAAAACATATCCAACAGTATCTGGTACTGAATGTGTTAAACTAACTGGAAAAATACTATTTTTACCAAATTTAATATTTTTATGAGCGCTTATTAAATGTAAATTATTATATTTAATATTATTATCTTCAAACTCTTTTTTTAGAATATCCACAGTAAATTTAGTTGCATAAACTTTTATACTAGGAATATTTTTAACAATATCACTTACTGCACCCATATATTTTTCATGTGCATGTGTTATAAATATACCTTTTATTCTTTTTAAATTATCTTTTAAAAACTTTAAATCAGGTATTATATAATCAACACCAAGCATTTTATCATCAGCATACTTAAGTCCTGCATCAAAAATAAATAAGTCATTATCAACATCAACAACATACATATTTTTTCCGCTTTCATTAAGTCCGCCTAAACTAAAAATTTTAATTTTACTCATTATTTTCTCCTTTCATTTTTTTACTAAAGAAATAAGCATTAATATTATAACAAAAAAAGACAAATTTTAAAAGCATTTGTCTTTAATTTTTTATTCGTGTATTTTTTCTAAAACTAAATTTGTATCTGAGACTTTTACATTAGATGTACCTTTATCACCAATTAACACAACTGATACACTTAATACAGTTGTTTTTTCAAATCTGAATAGTATTACTCTTGAATAATTCATTTGACTAATAGTTCCCTGTTCTAACTTATAGTCAAAATCTTTAATAGCGGCTCCTGTATCATCCATCAAATAAACTTCTATACCATGATCAGCATCAACACCTGTTATATAGCAAGAAAATGATATTTTATAAATACCTGGTTCAACTTCTATATGTGAATTATCTAATAATTTAAAATATTCTGATGGATTAGGTACAAACCAGGTATTATCAAAACTCATAACACCAGTATCTTCAGTTTCAAGAAAACTTGCATGAACTACTCCCTCATTTGATGAAAGTGGCACTGTTCCACTTGGACCTGTTGGTCCTGTTACACCTTGAATACCTTGAGCACCTGTTGCACCAATTGGACCAGTTGGACCTGTTGGTCCTGTAGGTCCAATTTCTCCCTGAGTACCTGTCATACCCGTTGGTCCAGTGGGTCCAATAACTACTGAACAAATTCCAAGTTTTCTTATTTTTTTACTTAATTCTAAATTTTTCTTTATTTCTTCAAAATTTTGACAAGACATAAAAAGTTACCTCCTCATTTTAATATATGAAAAGGTAACCTTTTATGTATAAACTTACATTTTTTATTTTATAATTTCATACTCTACACTATAAGCATCATTTAATCTTTGACCATAAGTACTTATTATTATTTTAGATTCACCTGATTGAATACTATCACCCACAAAACCAGTAAGAACTATAATTTCTTTATTTTTCTTATTTTTAACATGGATTTTAACTTCAGATAAATATTTAGAATCATTACCAATATTTGTTACATTTGTTTCAAATGTTGACATTCCATCTTTATATTTTAAAGATGTATATTCAAATGAAAGATCTTCAACAACTTGTGTTTTTGAAATATTATTTTCTTGTTTTTCAGTTTTTTTAGGTTCTTTTTTTAAAATACTTATTACTAATACTATAGATACCAATAAAACAATAGCTAATATTAATATAATTTTTTTTAATTTTTCTTTTTCCATATTTTTATCCCTGCCTTTTTGGAACTAAACATTCACAATTAGAAGAATTACCTGCACGATCCATATAAGATGTATATATTTTTAATGAATAAAATGTATTAGTATTTCTATATTGAACTTCTCCTGATTCATTTAATAATAAACCTCCATTTTGTAAATCTTGTCCAGGATAAGCTTTTATATTTTCAAATAATTTTTCTTGTGCATCATTACTTTTTATTGTAAATGCTGATGTAAGTGGACCAAAGTCTGAATATAACGGATCTGATGTTTTATTTATACAACCTGACCTATCATCAAGACATTTTGCCACATAATAACCATTATCATCAAATTTACACCAAACATTTGGAGCAACTGTATCAAGATGATACTTAAAGTTATTAATACTACCTTCTACACCAGTTGGACTTATTGCTTTATAATAAATATTATAATCGCCATTTGTAAGACCAAAGCGTGAAATTTCAATATTTGTTCCTTGATTTACAGATATATTAGGTGTACAAGATCCTCCATATGAAACACAATATCTAATGCTTGCATTCCCACTAGATGTTGTTGATGCTGAAAAAGTAAAAGTTGCACTTTTATTTACATAAGAATCAGATGTAACAGGGTACGATCCACCTAAACTACCATAATTCGTCATTGCAATAGAAGATGTTGGAGTTGTCCTATCAATTCTAACTATTTGATTTTTCGGACATACAGTGGGATTTCCCGCATTATCATATACTGTTCCTGGTGATAAATCAGTCCAATTACCTTCTCCATTTATATACCATGATACATTTCCTTTGCATCCACTTCCTGAATCAGAACATGTTCCAACTAATGTTCTTGAATCTTTTGTCCAAGCATCACTTCCACCACTACTTGTACATGTTGGTGGAGTTTTATCAATTTTAACTATTTGATTTGCTGGACAATCTACATAATTATCCACATTATCATACACTCTTCCTGGTGATAAATTTTCCCAATTACCTTCCCAATTTATAAGCCATGATACATTTCCTTTGCATCCGCTTCCTGAATCAGAACATGTTCCAACTAATGTTCTTGAATCATTTGTCCAAGCATTACTTCCACCGCTACTTGTACATGTTGGTGCATCTTTGTCAACATATATATTTGCTATTTTTGAACATGTAACTGTATTTCCTACATTATCTTTTATTGTATATGATAAATTTTTTTCTTTTGTTGTTCCACTTGTATAAGACCATGATTTGCTTGCTGTATCCTTAGTACATCCACTTTTTGAATCATTACATGTTGCACTTATCGTTCTATTTTCTTTTTTCCATAATGTTGATTCTCCATTCCATGAACATGTTGGAGGTGTTCTATCTATCTTATCAAGAGTAGCAGTTATTGAGCTACTATAATTATTACCATCAAAAGTTATAGCATAAACAGTACCAATTTTATCAGTCTCAGTATCATATGAAATAGATATATTCTTTGGCACTTGATACCAAACATTTTCATTTAATGTATTTGTTGATTGTGTTTCTGTACAATTGCTAGGCATTGATCCATTACCACAAGACATATTTAAATTAACATTTATATTACCATTCTTTGTAGATTTAACATAATAGGTTGGTAGAGTAACCCCCCCCCCCATTGTATGTAACACCAATATTTTGAGAATATAAATATCCATTTTGTGTTGTTGTTGGATTATTTTTTATCGTAATATATGGATTTATAATTGATAAAGTTGTATCTTCACCTATTTTTTCTTGATATTTATTTGTAATTGACACTAATTTTGCTTTTACTTTATATAGTTTATTGCTTTTTAGCCCACCAAAATTATAAATTAAATTTTCACTTGAAACTTCTTTTAATTTATTATCATCTTCATCATATAATGTCCAATCAATTCTTCTTATAAAATCTAAAGTATTTGAAACAGTTACCTTTGCAGTTACAGAATTTGAGGTTGATGTTAATGCTAAATTCATATTTTCAATTGATATATTATCTATATCACGACAATTCGTATAATCATCATTTACATTTTGTTTTAGTTCATAATTATATGCCCCTTTATCAGATAATGTTGTAATTATCGAATAATTATTATTATAAAATGCTTTATTGTCCACTGGATTTACTGTATCTTTATCCATAAGATTATTATCCACTAATAAATCATAAGAAAATTTACAACCATTTAATGTATTACCATTTACATCAACAACTTTACTTGAGACATTATTTGTTACACCAACAAATAAATCTTCATTTTTATTAACAAGTACTTTTGCATTTTCTTCTATTATTTTAACTAAATTTTCATAATCTTTTTCTCTTTGTTTACTTGAATAATTATTAACGTTTACTACTACCATTCCAAGAATTATTGAAAGTATTACAAAAACTGTTAATAATTCTACCAATGTAAAACCCTTTTCTTTCATTTTCATATTATCTACCTCTATTATGATTATAATATATTTTCTTTTATTTTTAAAGCACTTATAATTAATTTTATTTCTTCTATGTTTTCTCTATCAAGTATTATTTTATAATTAGTAACACCAATACTTTGTAACTTATCTATTTTATCTAAATAATTAATATCTTTATAATTAAGTATTTTCATATAACAATTTTCACTTCTAATAGGAAATTTTTTATTATATTTATCTACTAAATAATAATCTTTAGCGCACTCATTACATATTTTTTCTTTATTTACATATGTATTTAAAATACAATACTTACTTATCATAAGTTCTGGTTTTCCATAAATAACAACTTCTAAATTAGGTTCTTCATTATATTTATTCTTATAATTTTTGATAAGATTTTCAATATTTTCTATTGTAAGTTCATATGAAAGTGTTACCTTTTTTACACCTTTATTATAAAGAAAATTTACATAATATGAATTAACGACATTAAAATATGTATCAGTAATAGTATTTTTTGTGATTTCACCTATTTCTGAAATTAAAGTATTTTCATTTTTAATATTTGAATTATTAATTCTAGGCATTTTAAAAATTACTCTATCATTATTTTTATATTGTGTATATAGTACTAGATTATTTACATAACACTTATAATCTGTATTATCTAAAATATATTCTAATTGTTCTTTATTTTGTACCTCAAAAAATATATCATTTGTAATTTTTATTCCTGATTTATTTAATATCACATTATTCTTTTGATAATTATTTTTTACTCTAATTCTATCATCTGTTAATTTTTTTAGAATATCTCTTCTAAGATTATTAATAGTAGTCATTGGTATAAATATATCAGAAGGAATATCTATTTTTAAATTATCAAACACATAAATATCATTACCAAGTTTGTTTAATTTTTCTTTTATATCACTTTCTAAAATTGGTTTATTTTTTGCTTTAAAAACAGAATCATTAAGAATAATTTTTTCTGTATTTTCTTTATCTGTAACAGTAAATATAATTTTATTATTTTGTACTTTAAATTCTCCATCAATTAATACTTTTCTTAAATTAACACTTGTTTCATTTATATAATTATTTAATTTTATATCTATTGTTTTATAAACCTTAGTTCCTTTTTTTATTTCTTCTTTTGAATCAAATTCTACAATTTCACCTTTTTTAGCGCCATTAACAAGTAAGTCATTTTTATATATTCTATTTAAATAAAATCCTATTTCATTATTTTGAATAAATCTAACTGCATCACCTTGATTTATATAATCAGTTAGTTTTATTTTTACTTTTTCTTTTTTATAATCTGTTACTTCACCAATTAATACACCTAAATGATTAGGTCTAAATCCATTAATAAATTCTTTTGCTCTTTTACTATATAGATTACCTAAAGTAAAACCTCTATTAAATACCTTTTTCATATTAGTAATATCTTCATCACTTACTTTATCATAATCTATTTTATTTCTATAACATCTAGTAACTAGTCCAACATATTCCTTACTTTTCATTCTTCCTTCTATTTTAAAACTATCTACACCTATTTTAATTAAATCATCTAAATTATTTATAGTACATAAATCTTTTGGACTAAGTAAATATTTATCTCCTAATTCTACCTTTTTATCACCATTTAATAATGTATATGGTTGTCTGCAAACCTGTGCACACTTTCCTCTATTACCACTTCTATTACATTCAAAATAACTAAAGTAACATTCTCCAGAACAAGATATACATAAAGCACCATGAACAAACACTTCAAGTTCTATATCAACCTCTTCTTTCATTTTTTTAATAGTTTCTATAGGAACTTCTCTAGCAAGTACTACCCTCTTAAAGCCCATTTCTTTTAGAAATTTAAGCCCATTAATATTATGAACATTCATCTGTGTTGAAGCATGCATCTCTAAATTTGGAAATGTTTTATGTATTAAGTCTGCCATACCCAAATCTTGTATAATAACTGCATCTACTCCATTTTTATATATAAAATCTACATAGTTAATAAAGTCTTCTACTTCATCATCATAAACAATTGTATTAATAGTTATATAAATTTTAACACCATATAAATGGCAATAATTAATTGCCTCTATTATTTCATCATCATTAAAATTTTCTGAAAATGCTCTTGCACCAAATTTCTTACCTGCCATATAAATAGCGTCCGCACCATTTTGAACTGCAACCATTAATGTTTCTAAGTTACCTGCAGGAGACAATAATTCTGTTTTTTTCATAAGTAATCACCAAGAAAAGTATACCACAAAAAAAAGAATCTAAAAAGATTCTACATGTTACAACTATTTTTTTCTGATAATAAATCTTCTAATGATACAATATTATATCCTTTTGATAGTATATAATTAATTGATACTTTAATTTCATCTATATTATCTGAATCAACTGCAAATATTACACCATTATTTAGTTTATCTTTAATAGTTTTATAAACATTATCCTTAATAACATCTGATTTAATTGTAGTCATATTATAATCATTACATATTTTTAGAGTTTCATTATTTTTATCATTTGTAAAACAGTATTTTGATTCATTAGTACCATTCATGCCTATTAAATTATTATGATAAAGCATATATTCATCACTATATTTATCGTCTATTCCTAAATAATATATATTATTATTTTCTGATAAAAATTTTACTGTAATTAGATTTTCTTCTAAATATTTACCATCTATAAAATAATTTACTTTTATATCTTTTTCATTTATATAATTAGTTAAATCATTATTTATATCTTTGTTAACAAAAAATATTAATGAAACTTTTTTATCTTTGTTATTTCCACCAATTACATATTTATTTGTTAAATCTTTATCATTAGAAACCTCTTTCATAACAATTAATTCTTCTTTAAACTCACCAACACTTCTCATTTTGCTATAACTTTCATCTACATCTATCTCGCAGCCATTTATACCAGTTTTGTATTCATCTTTATTTACGATTGGATTTACATTTGATATTTTTTTATCTTTTTCTTCTTCTTTAATGGCTCTCATTATAGGATCGGAATTTCTAGCGATAATTGTTACTTTTTCAGTATAAAAGAAACTAAATCCTACTAATAATAAGACTGCAGTTACCTTTAATATTTTCTTTAGCATATTAATCACCTAATAAATTTTATGAAATAAAAAAAGAAATGATTACTCATTTCCTAATTTAATATTTTTACATTTTCTTCTTTTTCATATGGTGAATAAACTATACCATCATTAGAAAGTATTGAATCAGCACTAAATGATTCACCATTATAAAATTCATCAGCAACATACATTGATAAATTTTGATCTGTAGTTAAATTATTTACAATATGATTATTTGGATCAACCAATACCATATACGCATAATCAGAATTACTAAATGAAAAATCTATATTATATCCAGTATCATTAAGTCTATTTTCTAGTTTTTTAGAATCATCAATAAGCTTATTATATTCATCGATATTACCATTTGAATCAATGAAATTTTCATAATCCAAAACAACTTTAGAAAGATATTCACTTTTTATATTTTCTAAAATTTCATTACCATTTCTTATACCAGTATTTTCAACATATTTTTCTAATTTTCCAATAGAATTATTTGCCCACGCATTTAATATTTGAGGTTGTGCATTTGAAATATTACAAGTTCTAGCAATTGTTTCAAATATCTTTTCTTCTTGTTCTTTTGTTCCCTTTTGTTTACCTAAATTATATGCTCCTGTACCAACAAGTGCAACTGCTAAACTACCAATTATAAATGGTACAAAATTTCTTTTTTTAAAACCTCTTTTATTTGATTTTTTGGATATTTCTTGTTTCTTTTCTTTCTTAGCATTATCTGAAAGATATTCATCTTCAAAATCATATTTATCACTAAACGCTACTTCATTATTTCTATCAATATTATAAATCTTGTTTTTAGCATTCAATCTTTTATTTTCTAGTTCTTCCTGTACTCTATCCATTTTCTCCTCCTAATTTTCGTTATATGCTTTCATTATTTTATTGTGTATTCCTGGTTCAACATAATCTATTGCATTCATAGTTACTTCTAAAGCCTTTTTATATTCACCTTTAAAGAATAATTTTTCAGCAAAATTTAAACCTTCATTAACTTTTTCTTTATAACTTCTGTATCTATTCCCGTAAACATAAGTTTCTTCGAACATCACTATTGTTTTAAGTAAACTATTTGTTGTATTAAATACTTTGAAAACAAGATCTCTTGCTGTATCAACTCTTATATTAAGTGTTTCAATATTTATAGGTTTTTTGTTTAACTCTTTTTGTATTTCTTTAATTGCATCAGATGCATCTTGAAGTTCTACAAAGTAATTATCTGGAATAACTGGAATATTATAAAGTCTAATTCTATTCTTTGCTTTTTTAAGCAAATTTTTAATATTATCAAGTTGTTCTCTTGCTCTTATCTCATCATCTTTCATACTACCTATAGTTTTTAAATCATAATTAAGAGATTCTTCAAGTTTTGATACTTTAATCATTAACACATCAAGTTCTTTTACAAGTTTAGAATATGGAAATGTATGATTTTTACTACAATCCATTAAATTATTATAGCTATCTTTAATTTTTCTAGTCTCATCATTGATTATATTTAATCTCTTTACATCTTCTTCTTTTAAATCATATGTTTCTGATAAAGAATCTATTTGACCCATTAAATTGCTTATAATTTTATTTGTTCTTATTAACTTTGTTTTAAATGATTTTACATTAGATTCAAATGTTTTTTTGCATATTTTTTCATATTCAAAATCACTATATAGAGAATCATAATAATTAACTATTGTTTTAAGTTCAAATACAACATCTTCTAAATTTAAAACTTTAACTCTATCTAAAACATCTTTTACTTTTTTTTCAGTTTCTTTAATATTATATTCAACATTTAAATAATCAAGTTGATACAATTCTCTTGTCATTTTTATATATAAACTTGAAATATCCTCAATCTTTCCTGGTATTAATTCATTACACATAATTAAAATTGCTGGAACTTCTTTTACGACATATTCAATATGATCAATCATTTCAGTAATACCTTTTACTAAATAATTTATCTCATCATAATCTTTCTTTTCCATTACAATTTCAAACTCTTGAAATCTTTTTTCAATGTTTTCAAATTGAAGTTCTATTTGATTATTTACTGGTTTATAATCAGCCTTATTTTTTTCGTAATCTTGTTTTATTCCTCTATATTTGTTTTTTAGTTTTACAATTTGATTTCTATTTTTTTCTTCACTTAATGTTATTTCTTTTATTTCTGATAATAATGTATTTGTCTTTTCTCTAAGTCTATAAATTTTTAATTCTATATCAGCGAGTAAGGTTTTAAGTTCTTTATACTTTTTTCTTGCAACTAAATCATCAGCATCAAGAAGCATATCTGTTACCTTAGGAATATAAATATTTCTTATATCATCAAATTTATGTTGCCAATTATCATATTTATATTTTAACTTATCATCTTTAACTAATGCTTCAACCTTTGATAACTCATTTAAAATAGGTGCGTTAATTATCAAATTTTTTTCTTTTTCAAGTTCACTAATAGATTCTTTTAATTTTTTATTTTGCTTAGAATTTCTAAGTGCAAAAATTACTATTAAAATAATGATAGTTACTATGTAAATTGTAAATATAAAAAGAGCATTATTCATAATTCACCTCTATTATTTACATTTTAACACAAAATATTGTATTTTTCTACTATTTTTGCTGTTAATTTATTAATATTATGTTTGACTATTTTTTATTTTATGTTATAATATGTGTGCAAACATTTTGTAGCAGTTACTTGAAATATGTAATGCGTTATATACGTAACAGTATTATTAGTACCGTGCCCTTTTAAAAGCTACGCACGATGGAACATATTAAAATATAACACCCTATATATTGGCAAGTATAATACTTAAAGTTTGAAATCTAGTAAAGGAGGAAAAGGAAAATGTCAAGATACACAGGACCTGCTAATAAGAAAAGTCGTAGAGTTGGTTTCTCAACACTTGAAAATGGTAAGGATTTAGCTAAAAGACCATATAAACCTGGTCAACATGGACAAGATAGAAAAGCAAAAGCTTCTAACTACTCTATCCAATTAAACGAAAAACAAAAAGTTAAATTTACTTATGGTTTAAATGAAAAACAATTCAGACTATTATTTAATAAAGCTGGTAAAATGCAAGGTATTCATGGTGAAAACTTCTTAAGACTTCTTGAAAGTAGATTAGATAACATAGTTTATAGAATGGGACTTTCTAGAACAAGAAGAGGTGCAAGACAAATTGTTAACCATGGACATATCTTAGTAAATGGTAAAAAAGTTGATATTCCTTCATATATGGTTAAACCTGGTGATGTAATTAGTGTTAAAGAATCATCAAAAGATCATAAAGCTATCAAAGAAGCTTTAGAAGCTATCAACAATACTGTTGAATTTGTTACTTTCGATAAGAATAAACTTGAAGGTACATATGTTAGATTACCAGAAAGAAGCGAACTTAGCTCAGATATAAATGAAGCATTAATCGTTGAATTCTATAGTAGATAATAAAAACCTAGAAATATCTAGGTTTTTTTATTTTATTCTTTCGTACATATATGTTATAAAAATTTTTAAATAAAAAAAAATAGTCTATTGACTATTTATATTTTTTATTTAATAAACTTAAAAATAGTGTAACTATAACAACGTTTGATAAGGATATTAATATATTGTTAACATTTGCATTATTATATGATTCATTATCTTTCTTTTCTGAAATATAACTTGCGTAACAATTATCCTTTATTGTATCTTGATCTATTTCTTCTGCAGGAATCTTATCTAAATCACATATTTGCTTTGAATAATCAGTATATGATAACATTTCATTTTTATTTATTATTTTAATTCCCACTCCAAATGTAATTACAACGGCCGCAATAAGCCATATCACAAGTATTGAGTTAATTACTTTTAAAACTATATCTTTTTCTTTTGAAAATAATTTTGCCATTTTTACCTCCTAATTAAATATAACTAAGTAGTATTTTTTCTTTCCCCTTCTTACTACTATATATTTATTATATAACGCTTTCTCTTTATTTACAAGCATATCAGTAGTATTTATTTTTTCTCCATTAATGCTTATTGAACCATTATTAATAAATTCTCTTGCTTCTCTTTTACTTGATAAAATCTTAGTGTTTACAAGCATATCAACAACATTCATTTCTTCTGTTATTGTTTCTGTTTGGACTCCTGATAATGCATCTTTTAATTCACTTTCAGAAAGTGATGCAATATTACCACTAAACAATGCTTCTGTTATTTTTAATGCTTTATTATATTCTTCTGTACCATGTAAATCAGTTATAATTTCTTTTGCAAGTGTTTTTTGAGCAATTCTTTTTTCTGGGCATTCATTGTGTTCGCTCATAACTTTTTCTATTTCTTCTTTATTTAAGAATGTAAATACTTTCAAATATTCTTCTACTTTTTCATCACTACTATTTATTAAATATTGATATATTTCATAACTTGATGTTTTATTTATATCAAGCCATAATGCATTTCCTTCTGATTTTCCAAATTTCTTACCATTTGAATCTAATATTAAAGGCATTGTAAATGCGTATGCTTTTTTACCTAATTTTTTGTTTATTAATTCAATTCCAGTTGTAATATTACCCCATTGATCAGAACCTGCAGCTTGCATTATACAATTTTTTTCTTCATATAAATGTACAAAGTCATTACCTTGTAATAATGTATAAGTAAACTCTGCAAAAGTTATACCCGTTTCAAGTCTTCTACTAATAATATCTTTATTAAGCATATAATTAACATTAATATATTTTCCTGTATCTCTTAAAAAATCAAGAATATTAACATCTTTGTACCAATCATAATTATTAACTACTTCAACATTACCATCAAATATCTTTTCAACTTGTTTTTTTATAGATTCTACATTATTTAAAACTGTTTCTTTTGAGATAATTTCTCTTTCTGATGTCGGTCTTGGATCACCTATCATACCAGTCGCTCCTCCAACCAATAATATTGGATGAAATCCTGCTTTTGCAAGTCTCTTAGCAGTTACTAAACTAGAATAATGCCCAATATGAAGACTATCTGCAGTAGGATCTGTCCCCCAATAGAAACATGCCTTTTTTTCATTTATTATTTTTTCTAAATCATCTCCAGCCTCATCTTTTATAAGACCTCTCCATTTTAATTCATCATAAAAATTCATAATTTTTCCTCCTAATACTTAAAAAAAGCCTATGATGTAAGGACGATTAAACGCGGTACCACCTTACTTCATAGACTTTTCTATGCACTTTTTTCATTTAACGCATGAATTTACGCTTTAATTCATAATATTGTAATTTCATTATTACTATGCTTAGTTTTCAGCAAACCACTAAGTCTCTTTTTTTCATAAATAATAACTACTTATATATTAATCACAATCAAATTACAATTATATTTTATTATAAAGATAGCATTTAGTCAATACTAATCATTTTCATGTATTTCTTTTATTATCTTTTCTATTTTATTTCCATAATCTATTGATTCATCAAATACGAAATGAAGTTCTGGGATTTTTCTCATTTCTAATTTTCTTTTCATAAGTTCACTTCTAATAAATCCTTTTGCTCCATTTAAATCACGAATGCATTTATCTCTGTTCTCATCATTTAAAACTGTACAATAAACTTTTGCATAAGATAAATCGCTAGATAAATCTAAATGTGTTATTGTTACAAATTTAATATCTTCATCTTTTATTTCAGTCATTAAAATTGAACTGATTTCTTTAATAAGTAAATTTGCAAGTCTTTCTGTTTTAATGCTCATTTTAACACCTCTTATTCTGGTCTATATACTTTTATTTTATTTTTTGTTTTCATATAATCTACTGCATTAAGAAACAAATTATATCCTGTTTCTTTTTTTATTAATGAATCTAATGCTTTAAATAGTTCACTATTATCTCTGCAAATACTATATATACTATCACTTTCACCTATATATCCATCATCATGTTCTATTTCTAAATATGTATCATCTGTACCTTTTTCAATTCTAACAGTACAGTTATCTGTTGTGACAATAATTTTAGATTTGTACATCATAGCTTCAAAATAAAATGACACTTTTTTGCCTTCATAGTTTACAACTATTTTTTCATCCTCTAACATACTTGTTTTACTAAGAACAAGATTATTATTTGTCTTAATTGATATATAATTATCAATTATAGCATTATCTGAATAATTCTTTTTTATTCCATTATAACAATCAATCCTATTTTTACCATCTTTTATTTCTGTATGACACATAACATGCATATTTTTTGATTTATCTTTTGAATATTCTCTATATTCAAAAATATTACAAATTTGTTTTCTATATCTTTCTAGAAATAACAAATTTTGTTTTTTTACACTAAATTTTCCAACTTTTTTTTCGCCTTTTGATATATTTGCATCATTAATTATTGATTTATTAAACCTGCTTATATCAAATTCATAACCTAGAAAATTTAATAATTGCATTTGTCCATTTAAAGATTCTAAAATTTGCTGCATAGAAATTCCCCCTTTTTAAATTTTTTTATCTTTTTATTTCAACCATTTCATATGCTTCAATTACATCTTTTTCTTTTATATCATTATAGTTTTCAAGAGTAATACCACATTCAAATCCTTTTTTAACTTCTTTAGCTTGATCTTTTTCTTTTTGAATTGTATTAATTGCGCCATCATAGACAACAACACCATCTCTTATTAATCTTGCTTTAGCATTTGATCTTACTACTCCATCTGTTACCATACATCCTGCGATAGTACCTACTTTAGAGAATTTAAATAATTTTCTAACTTCTGCTGAACCAATTACTTTTTCTTCATATTCTGGATCAAGCATACCTTTCATTGCACTTTCCATCTCTTCAACTAATTTATAGATAATATTATGAAGTCTTATATCTACATTATACTCCTTTGCAACTTCTAAAGTTTTTGCATTTGGTCTTACATTAAATCCAATTATAATAGCATCAGACGCATTTGCAAGTACTATATCACTTTCAGTAATTGTTCCAACACCACTTCTAATTACATTAACTCTAACACCTTCAACTTCTATCTTAGATAAAGAATTTTTAACTGCTTCTTCTGTTCCTTTAACATCAGTTTTAAGTATTACATTTATTTCTTTTACACCTGATTTAATTTTATTAAATAAATCATCTAGGGAAATTGCTTTATTATTTTTACTATTTTTAAGTTTTGCTTGTTCTTTTCTATTTTCTGCGACAGTTTTAGCTTCTTTTTCTGTTTCAAAAGCCATAAATCTATCTCCAGATGATGGAACTTCACTTAAACCTGTTATTTCAACTGGCATAGATGGAAGTGCTTCAACTACTTCTCTTCCTAAGTCATCTTTTAAAGTTCTAACTTTTCCATAAGTTGTTCCAACAACAATTGGGTCACCTAATCTAAGTGTTCCATTTTGAACAAGTAATGTTACTGTTGATCCAACATTTTTATCAAGTTTTGATTCAATTACTGTACCTAGAGCATATCTATTTGGATTTGCTTTTAATTCACTCATTTCTGAAACAAGTTGAATACTGTCTAATAAATCATCAACACCTTCACCTGTTAATGCAGATATTTTTTGGTATATTACATCTCCACCCCATTCTTCTGGAGTAAGACCACGAGCTGCCATTTCAGTCATAATTTTTTCTGGATTTGCACCTGGTTTATCCATTTTATTTATAGCAACTATTATTGGTACGCCTGCAGCTTTAGCATGATCTATTGCTTCTTCCGTTTGAGGCATTACACCATCGTCTGCTGCGACAATTATAATAACTATATCTGTTACAGCAGCACCTCTTGCACGCATTTCAGTAAATGCTTCGTGTCCTGGAGTATCTATAAATGTTATCTTTTTACCGTTTTTTTCTATTTGATATGCACCAATATGTTGTGTAATTCCACCAAATTCACCAGTTGTAATATGACTATTTCTGATGTAGTCAAGTAAACTTGTTTTACCATGGTCAACATGTCCCATTATAGTTACAACAGCTGGTCTATCTACTAAAGATGCTGGATCATCATTAACTTCAAATTTTTCAAAATTAGTCTTATCTTGTGATTCAAAGCTCTTTAACGTCTTATCATAATCAATTACAATCATCTCAACATCATCATAACTAAGTGAATTATTTAAACTAGCCATTATTCCTAGATTCATTAGTTTTTTTATTACTTCAGTTGGATTAACATTTAATTCTTTAGCAAGTTCGCTAACAGTCATTCCTTCTTTATAAACTATAATATTATCATCATGAGATGCTTCATTTTGCATAAGTTTTTCTTTATTCTTATACATTTGCTTTCTTTTTGCATGCATATCTTCTTTTTGAACTTCAGACTTTTTCTTTAATTTTTGCTTTTTTACAGTATCATCAAATCTAATATGAGATGCACTTGCAAGTTCTTCAGCCTTATCTTCAAGTTCTGCATCTAAATCATAATCCTTTTCTTCAGTTATTTCATCTATATATTCTGGTTCTTCTTCCTCATTCACATTCATAGTTAAAGTATTGTCCAAATCAATTATTTGGTCCTCATCTAACATATCATCTGCATTTTTAATATCATAACCTAATTCTTGTGCTTTTTTAATTACTGCTTCAACTGTAACATTTATATCTAAAGCATATTCTTTAACACTCATCATAAGCTATTCGCCTCCTTTTAATTTTTTCTTTCTAGTTTTTTAGCAAGTGATAACACATCATCTGTTACACTTTCTACTTCTTCCTTTGTAATATCATCTATACCATAACAAACTACTTCTACACCAGCATGATTAAGCATTATTTTGCTTATATCTACTAATTCTTTTTTTGAATACATTCTTAAATAAACAACCTTTTTAATACCTACTTGAATTATTTCCTTTGTGCATTCCGTACAAGGAAACCAAGTTACATAAAGAGTACTGCCTTTTAAATCATCTAGGCTACCCCTATAATTTAATATTGCATTTCTTTCGGCATGTACTACATAATAGTCTTTAACATCTTTTTTTATTCCTGTTATTTCACCAGTTGATGCCCAGTCAAATGCATCATCATTCATACCTCTTGGAAGACCATTATAACCAACTGATAAAACTTTATTATCAGAATTTACTATACATGCACCTACTCTATTATGTGGATCCTTACTTCTTGCAGATATCAAAAGTGCATTCATCATAAAATATTCGTCCCAAGATAAATAGTTTTCTCTTTTATCTGACAAAATATTACCCCCTAATACTGTTTTTATTGATTTATTATTTCTTCAAGTTTTTCATATACACTATCATCAATAGTAGTTTCTAAATGTTTATCTAAAACCTTTGATTTTCTTGCTTTATTTAAAACATCTATATCCTTTTTAATGTATGCACCTCTACCGTTTGCTTTACCGGTTAAATCAACAAAAACTTCATTTTCATTATTTTTGACAACCCTAATTAAATCTTTTTTTTCTAATTTTTCTTTTGTTACAACGCACGTTCTAAGTGGTATTTTTTTATTTTTCATTAAAAACCTCCTTATGCTTCGTAATATTTATAAATATTTATTCCTTCTTCTTGAACTTGTTCTCTTGTTTTTACATCGATTTTGCATTTTGTAAGTCTTGCGGCAAGTTTAACATTTTGTCCTTTTTTACCAATTGCTAATGATAAATTATCTCCTTCAGCAACTGCTAATGCTTCACTTTTCTTATCATCTAATATATATACTTCAACATCTTTTGCTGGAGATAAAGCATTTTTAATAAATTGAACTAAATCTTTGCTATACTCTACAACATCAATTTTTTCACCGTTAAGTTCCTTAGAAATATTATTAATTCTTATTCCTTTTTCACCAATGCAAGCACCTACTGCATCTACTTTTTCATTTTCTGAATAAACTGCTATTTTACTTCTGCTTCCTGGGTCTCTTGCAACGCTATAAAGAATAACTATTCCTTCATTTAATTCTGGAATTTCTTTTTCTAATAATCTTTTTACAAATCCATAATGACTTCTTGAAAGAAGTATAACTGGGCCACCTTTTTGACCAAGTTCTATTTTTGAAACATATACTTTAACTTGTGAACCCATTACTAATTCTTCACCAGGAATTATTTCTGATTTTGGAAGGATTCCGTGTGCTCTACCAAGATCTACATAATAATTTTGTTTATCTTCTCTTGCTAAAGTACCTACCATTAATTCTCCTTCTTTGTCTTCGAATTCTTTCATGATGCTTTCTCTTTCTGCTTCACGAACTTTTTGTGTAAATACTTGTTTGCAAGTTGATGCTGCTACTCTACCAAAATCTTTTGGTGTTACTTCTTCTTCAATAACATCCCCTACTTTTAAATGGTTAGGATTATCTCCTAATTCTTCTAATAAGATTTGTGCATCTTCTTCATCTTCCATATTTATTTCGTCAACAACTACCTTGTATGCAACTACTTTTATTTCTCCTGTTTCTCTATCTATTTTTACTTTACTATTTGTTGCGTTATTATTTTTTTTGAAAGCTGCGTGAAGTGCTGTTTCCATATAATCAAATATTTCATCTTCACTAATGCCTCTTTCTTTTGCAAGTGCTTTAACTGCTCTTATAAAATCTAATCCGTTCATCTTATTCTCCTCCTTTTGAGCATACATTTAATACATAACTTTCTTCTATTAAATCTGCTTCATCTAATATTGGATTAACTATATTAGTTGCAAGCACACATGTATCTATGTCAACATATGGCTTTTTATCTATAATTATATATAGATTTTTTACTCCTTCTTCATCTTCATATAAAACATCTACAATGTCTATATTTTCTTTTTTTAATGGTTCAACTAACATCTCTTTTATTTTTTCAAGCATATATACCTCCCATTATATATAAAGAGCGAGGTTTTTTGCCTCACTCTTTGCTGATGAGTTAATTATATCATAATTTTTTAACTTTTACACCCTTTTAAGCGATTTTTTTGTTATAATTATAAAGAAAGTAAGATAAAAACATTAATAATGATAAATATATATCAAAGACAGTATTGTTATATTAAAGTTCATATAACAATGAATTTAAAATTTTTGGAGGTAATATGAAAAGAAATAATGATATAGAAAATACTTTAGATAATATCGAGATTGAATATTCTAATGATTTATTAGAAGAAAATAATGAAGATGATGATGACATAGTAAAAGAGAAAAAGCCAAGTCTATTTAGAAAATTATTTTTTACTTTAATTTTAGTATTAATATTAATTGTTATTTATTCTAGATATATTGGTCCAACGGGTTTAATAATAAAAGAATATCCTATAAAAAACAGTAATATAACAGATTCATTAAATGGATTTAAGATTGCACATTTTTCAGATTTTCATTATGGTAAAACAACTGACATAAATTCGTTAAAAAAATTAACAAATGAAATTAATAATATGAAACCTGATATTGTTGTCTTCACAGGTGATTTAATTGATAAAACAATAAAAATTGATGATAAAGAAAAAAGTAATATAATTGAACAATTGTCTAAAATATCTAGCAATTATGGAAAATATTATATTTCTGGAAATGATGATCAAAAGTTAAATAATTATACTGAAATAATGGATTCAGCAGGTTTTATAAATTTAAATGATAATTTTGATGTTATTTATGTTGATGCTGATAACTCAATATTATTAACAGGAACATCATTATCTAATAAAACTGACTTTTTAGACAAAATCATAAATGAAAATAAATCTAATTATAAAATAAATATTATGCACTATCCTGATGACTTTAATAATATTAAAAAATATAATTATGATTTAGTACTTGCAGGACACTCACATAATGGACAAGTTAATTTACCAATATATGGGCCTATAATTAAATTTGAACACGCAAAAAAATATTATAAACCATACTATAAAGTTGATAATACTGACCTATATATTTCAAGCGGTATTGGAACAACAGATTTTGATTTTAGATTTTTAAATAAACCTTCATTTAATTTTTACAGGTTAACAAAAAAATAGGGGACTCCTATTTTTTTAATTCTTCAATATATTTAAGCAATGTTTTTGCATTTGGTCCTAATATAATTTTTAATTGATTATCTATTTCAACTATACCCTTTGCCCCCATTTTTTGAATTGCTTCTTTATTAACTTTAGATATATCATTAAGAGTTACCTTAAATCTAGACATATTTACTTCCATTGAAATAATATTATCTTTACCTCCTAAATAATCCACAAGTTTGTTTGATTCAATATAAAAATCCTTTTTATTTGCTTTTAATACAATTATTACTATAAAAAGCAAAACTGCTAATATTATTAAATATTGATAGTTCATTATTAATCACCTATTATAATTATACTATAATTTATCAAAAAAACAAGCAATAAACCTACACTTTTAATAAACTTACGAATATCCTATAGTAGAAAATATAATAAAAGGGGTGGAATATATTATGTGTAAAAATAATTGTAACTGTATTAGTGATATATTAAAAGTTATTTACTTACTACAAAAGAATGCTGATCAAGAAGAAGATTGTATTTTAAGTTGTGATAAACCAAGTTTAGGTCAATTCTCATGCTTATATTACAACACAAGACCAGTTATGCTTTATACTTGTATGAGTAATGGTGTAACTCCATGGAGTGCACCTACTACAAGAGTTGCTGAACCAACTGCAACTTCATCAGTATTTAGAGTAGAAAAAATAGATAACTGTTGTTGTACATTCAGAGTTTTAATTGCTAATGAAGATGGAACATACACTGCAACAGAATCATTCTTTACAATGAACTTAGAATGTATATGCAGCATTAGATGTTTAGGTGATACATTTATAGAAAATGTTTAGTCTAAAAAGTCTATTTGACTTATTTTGCTAACATCTATAAGTTCATCATCTATTGTTATTAGACTATTGTTGGTTCTTCCTACAATAGTCTTTTCTTGTGTGGTTCCATCTACTAATTTTATTGAAACATTTGCTTTATAAACAAAATTTGGTGATGAAAAAATATCTTTTATTTGTCTATTAACATTTTTGTGTAAAAAATTTTTTTCTAAATTTTCTTCATTTTCATAAGTACTTTCTTCTCTTTCATGAGAGATAAAAGATTGTTTTTGATTTTGATTTGTATTTTTTACCATTCCTTTATATATATTTGGTAACTTTTTTTTCATTTTAACACTCCTTTTTATAAATTTTATGCTTAATGTGACAAATATTTACTAAATAATTGATTATACTAAAAATGGTGATTACTATGAAAAATTCTAAAAAGATGAATTATTTAAATATTAAAATATTATTACTCGTTTTTATTTTTATGATTGTAAGTTTAATAAGTATATATAGTAGTCAAAAAATGCTATCGTCAAGTTATAATAATTTATATATAAAACAGCTATTATGGTATTTAATTGGATTCATATGTATATGCATAATTTATAAAAGTAAAAATGATTTTATTTATAAATACGCAAACATTTTATATATTATTGGAAATATATTATTGTTACTTGTTTTATTTATTGGAACTGAATCAAATGGCGCTAAATGTTGGTTTACAATACCAGGAATTGGATCGTTTCAACCAAGTGAATTTGTAAAAGTATTTATGATTTTAGTTCTGGCAAATTTACTTGAAAAATATTGTAAATCCGTAAATAAAAAAAATTTTAAAGATGAGATAAAAGTAATATTAAAGTGTTTTCTTATAGTTCTAATTCCTTCAATATTATCATTTTTGGAACCTGATACTGGGATTATTTTTATATATTTTGCAATACTTATAGTTATGTTATTTACAAGTGGAATAAGAATTGGCTGGTTTATTACCTTTTTTGCTATAATAGCTAGCGTGGTTACAGCTTTTTTAATACTTTTTTTCAATTATAAAGATATTTTTATAAATATATTTGGAACAAATTTTTTCTATAGGATGGATAGAATCCTAGATTGGAAAAATGGATCTGGAATGCAGCTTACAAATGCACTTGCTGCAACAGGTAGTGCAGGTTTATTTGGACACGGATTTAATAACACGCCAATATATTTTCCTGAACCACAGACAGACTTTATTTTTTCGATTTTTGCTAGTAATTTTGGCTTTATTGCAACAATAATTTTTATACTTTTAATTTTATATTTTGATATGCAATTAATTAAAATTGCACTAAAAAAAGAAGGAAAATATAAATTTACAATAGCTGGCATTTTAGCTATGCTTTTATTTCAACAAATACAAAATATCGGAATGAATATAGGTTTATTACCAATAACAGGTATTACATTGCCATTTATAAGTTATGGTGGATCTAGTTTAATTAGTTATATGATGATGATTGGTATAATATTAAATATAAATAAAAATTAAATATTATCACATGACATTTTATAAATACTTACAAAACAAAAAAAGATTGAATTGTTTCTAAAAAAACTATTCATCTTTTTTTATGAATTTTTAATTTTCCATTATGTATTGTAATTGATGATATGTTGGACGATCTTTCAAGCTCTCAATTATAGAATTAAGTCCACCTGAAACGATAATCGTTCTCATTGAATTTATATCAAATTCTTCGAAACAATTACTTATGTTAAGTATTCCAACAACTGATTCTGTATTTTGTAATCGTTTTATATATTGTAACATTTCCTTATGTTGTTCTTTAATATCTCTATTGTTTTTAATACAAAGTTTTGGATTATTTTTACTATCAATCACTATTTCATGATTTTCATCCTCATAAAATTGTTCTCCTAATATTATATCATTTGCAAGTGCCCTAATATTAATTGCAAACTCTGTTTGTTTCAATTTTTGATGTTCATATGTATCATCCGTATAAAACGAAAATAATATTTTATCAGCACCCATATCTCTTTTAATTTTATTTAATTCTTGAAAAAAAGAAGGTAATATAGCAACTCTGTCTCTATAATTATCTTCTTTTTCATAACAATTATCAATTTTACATAACACAACTAGAATTTTATTTTTTTCTTTACTTCTATCCATCTTAATACCTCCAGATTATAATAATATTATCATAATTTTAGGAAATATAAAATAGAAAAAATAAAAAAACCTAATAAATTAGGTCATAATATCATTATGGTGGAGCTTAGGGGACTCGAACCCCTGACCCTCTGCGTGCAAGGCAGATGCTCTAGCCAACTGAGCTAAAGCCCCAGAACTACTTGCAAAAATCAATTGCAAATAGATTATATCACATTAATAACATAAAAGTCAACTAATTATTTTCACTTATTAATTTTTCTACTACTTTACAAAGTCTATCAAATTCTTTTTCATCATCAATGCTAACAAGCATGTCACCTTGTTCAGTTGTTTGAACTTCGAATATATATGAATTATCTTCATTATCTAAATCATTAACAATCGCATAACTTTTATCAGAATCATCAAATGTTCCAATAACTTGAACTTTTACTTTCTCACCATTTATATCTTCCATTTCTAAAATTAGTGGTTCATTTGAGCAATCACAATTTTCATCACAATGATCATGATTACAACCACATTCACATTTTTTTTCGTCTAATTTATCCATTTTTCCCTCCATACGATTTAATTATATCATAAATAACATTGTTATTGTATACAAAAAGTAATCAATTATACTTATATATGTAAAATCACTTTATTTTTCTATCTTTTTTATCAACTCTACCGCTCTCATTATATCCCATATGATCAGGTTTCAATAACAAAAATGGTTCTATGTCTAATGCATCAGCTAATGCCTCTATCTTACTTAAACTTGGTGAATACTTACCTCTTTCAAGATCACTAATATATTTAGCCGTTAAATTTGATAATTCAGCTAAATATTCCTGTGTATAATTTTTATTAAATCGATACCATTTTAAATTAATTGCAAAACATTCTTTTAAAATATACTTGTCTAAAGTACTTGTTTCCATATAAACACCACCACTTTATAAAAGTATACTTAAAAAATTTGTTAATATACACCTAGTCAAAAGCGATATTATATGATATAATTATACTGGTGGTTAACTATGAATAAAAATTTACATAATGATGAAGTTATTAGAATATCAAACGAAATATTAAAACAAAAAAATTATAATATTAGTTTATACGATTTAATAAAAAAAATGATAAAAAAAGATTATATCAATGATATAGATAAAATTACTTATGATATTACAAAAAATTTATCAAATTATATTGAGATAATAAGTATTAATCCATTTTCATATAAATATTATAAACTAAATCAATAAAAAACTTCTATTGAAAATAATAGAAGTTTTTTTATTCATTTTTATACCAAGTATTACTTATATCTACATTTCTTGAATATGGTGTTGGATTAGGCATATCAAATTTAGAAATTATTGGAACTTTAAAAGCACTTCCAAACATTAATGTATATCCTGGTTGTAAACTTTTTATTTTAGCAATCATTTCATCACTCATATTTGATATAACATTTTTTATATAATCAAGATCCTTTGGATTAATAATTCTAAGAATTAAATAATTTGAACATTGTGATAATGTTGTATCACTTAATTCTGAAGGTCTTTGTGTTATTAAACCTAATATTACTCCATATTTACGACCTTCTTTTGCAATTTTTTCAAAAATATTATATCCTATTAAATCAATATCTCTATCTTTTTGAATATATCTATGTGCCTCTTCAATAAAAATATGAACTGGATACGATGCTCTATCTTCTAGTCTGGCATTATATTCAAATAACATCTTAGAAAATATTTTTATCATTACTTTTGCTTGTCTATCTGTAATATTATTTATATTGAAATTTACGATATTATACTTACCATTTCCATTTAATGATCTTACAAAATCTTCTTTAGTTATATACTCATCCACTCTATAATAATCACCATAGTTACTATTTAATATTGATTTTAGTCTAACTCTTAGAACATTTAACTTTTCATAAATTGCATCACTCTTTAATATACCTTCTGAAATAAATGCAAGTTCAAGAGCATCGTATAAATTTTCTAGTGTATAAAATAATTTGCCATTTGCAGGATTAAGTTCAATATTTGTAGTCATAAATTTTTTGAAAAAATTTGATACTAACTCAATATCTGCAATTTTACCATCCTTATCTAAAATTAAACATTGTTTTAATGTTCTTGTCCATCCAGGGACTCTAACCTCTGTTTCAAGATTTAGTGTTTTTGTTTTAAATGTTGTAAAAATTGCTAGAATTTGATCTCTTAATTGACTTGCAGGTTTTCCACTATATAAAATTTCAAGTGTTGCTCTTGCAATTATATCGTTAATATGCCTTTCTTTTTCACTTTCATCCATTGAGTATATAGTAACTATTCTAAGCATCTTTTCAATAATTGGTATTTGTACATAACTTTCTGCTTCTAGTAAAAGCGCCATGTCATCAGCATCTAATAACCATATTGGTATTTTAACAAGATAATTTCTATTATTATCAACGTCATTAATATCAGTTGTATAAGATTTATAACTAATATTATTAACATTATTCAATGCAGTATGATATTCACCAAATACATCAAAAATAAAAATATTTGTTTTTGGTTTGTTATTTAAAAATAAATTTTGAAATATTCTGGCAACTGATGAACTTTTTCCACTTCCAGAATTACCAACTATACAAAAATGTTCAGAAAAGAACTTATTTGGATCTATATTTAATGGATAACCTGAATATAGTGGCAATCTTCCAAAATTGACAGCATGATTACTATATGAATTGCCCACAATAAGATCAAGTTCATTCTTATTTATAATTCTTACATTAGCAGAAAATGATGGTTTTTTATTAACTCCAGAAATAAAATTATTGTTACTAATTTCTCCAAGTAACATAATTTTAGCTTCTGTAAGACTTAGTGACACAATTTCACCAATAATAGTATCTCCATTTGAATCAAATGCAACATGAATATTTAAAAGTCCAACTTTACTTGTTAAATCAATAGATAGTTTTATAACAACTAAATTTCCTTCGATTGATATTATATTTCCTAGCATACTAATCTTCCCCTATTCTCATAATGATTTTATCATATAATATTATATTTTACAATAAATATAGGGGATTTTGCATAACTTATGGATAATAAGATATATAGGAGGTAATTTTTATGAATAGCGATATATTAGCATTAAAAGAAAAACTTGATAAGATTAAAAATTTGGGATGGATAGAATGTGAAAATAAAAATAAAAGTGTAACAGGAAAAACTCTTGAAAATTTGCTAGAAATAAATCCAGATAATTTTGAAATACCTGATTATAACACAGTTGAGATTAAATCAAAGGTGAGCAAAAGAGAAAATTACATTAATTTATTTTGTGCAACACCAGATAGTTATGTACTTGAAACAAAAAGATTATATGATAAATATGGTTACTTAGATAGTAATAATTATAAAATTCTTAATTTCGTTTTATATGGGGAATTTTTAAAACCAATAAATAATGAATATTCTGCAAGACTACGAATTGATTACAAAAATAAAAAAGTAATAATGGAAGTATATAATAAAGATAATGAATTAATAGACAATTTATCATCATGGTCTTTTGAACTATTAGAAGAAAAATTATCTAGAAAATTAAATTATGTATGTTTTGTAGAGGGAGACAAAAAATTTTCACATAATACACTATATGTTAGATATGACAAATATAAATTTTATAAATTAAAAAAATTCAGTGATTTCATACAATTATTAAAACGAGGACAGATTAGAATATCATTTACACTAGGAGTATATAAAAGTGGTATTAAATCAGGTAAAATGCATGATCATGGAACACAATTTAGTATAAGAAAAGAAAATTTAAAACTTTTATTTGATGAAATTGAACTAGAATAATTTAAGAAACAAAAGGTCAGGTCAGTTTGATAAATGTTTTGGGACAGAAAAAAACAGACTATAAAGTCTGCTTGATTACTAAATGGTCGGGAAGACAGGATTTGAACCTGCAACCTCATGGTCCCAAACCATGTGCACTGCCAAGTTGTGCTACTTCCCGATAATATATGGTGCGCCCGAAGGGATTCGAACCCCTGACCTTTTGGTTCGTAGCCAAACGCTCTATCCAGCTGAGCTACGAGCGCATTCATCGGACCTAATAAACATAAATGGTGGCTCCGGGCAGAATCGAACTGCCGACACGAGGATTTTCAGTCCTCTGCTCTACCGACTGAGCTACAGAGCCCAAAAAAATAATGGCGGTTCCGACGGGACTTGAACCCGCGATCTTCTGCGTGACAGGCAGACGTGTTAACCACTACACCACGGAACCAGAAATACTCAAATTGCTATTTAAGTATACTAAATTTTTTGGGTAATTGTCAACACTTATGTGATTTTTTTCTTATTTTTAGACAAATAATTTGTTAATAAGAAGGAAATTACCATAAAAATCATTGATAAAACACCCCTAAAACTAAATTCAAGTCCTGGAAATATAGATAAAGTAGAACCACACACAAATCCAATTATAATACTGTATGTTAAAGATAAATGTTTATTAAATAGATAATTTACAACCTTAATTAGGATTATTGCGCCAACAATTATACCAATTATAAAAGGTATTAAAGATATCCATTCAAAATAAGATAAACTAAATGGACTAGATAACATTAACAACACCTTCTCATACATTCCAAGTAACATCATAAAAAACGAACTGCTTATACCTGGAATAATTTTACCTGAAATGTATAAAATACCCGCTATAAAAAGTTTTATAGGATTTAAATCAGAAACATTATCATAACTAATAACACTTGGAATTACAATAAGTAATAATGAAAAAATAACAGAAAAAATTAAAGGTTTCATTTTAAGAACCCCACCCTTATCTTTTAACTCATTAACAAGAATAGGAACTCCACCAAATATCAATCCTATAAATATATATTTCATTTGAAATTCGTTGTATTCATATATTTTAAGGAGTATATTACCAAAAATAATCACACCAACCATAATTCCAATGATTATAGGAAATAACATAATGATTTTTTTTAATGATTTTATACTAGAATCATTAAGTACAGTTAAAACAGTATCATAAATACCAACTAGTATTGCTATTGCAGACCCACTAACGCCCGGTAAAACAACTCCTATACCAATTAATATTGAAACAAGAAAACTATACATTTTTTCTTTCCTTCTTTAAAAATTTTTTCACATCATAACCACTATCATATATAATTCTATCTACACCAATATTTTTCAACCTTTTTATTTCAGATTTACCCAAAACACCCCATGCGCTTACAATAAAATTATTGTTTTTAAGCTTTGTAACCTCATCCTTACTAAGGCAAATTGCAGTACAAAGTACATGGTTTAGTTTTATATTTTTGCAATCTTTAATAATTGAATCATTAACATCATATATTAACCAACCAAGCTTAATTGAATTATCCATTTCTCTTATTTTTTTGAGCAAATTATATTTAAACGATATAAGTACAACATTTTTCAAACTATATTGTTTTAATGTATCTACTATAAGCTTTTCATAACCAGTTTCTTTTAATTCAATATATATATTTACATTTCTTTCAGAAAAATTTTTCAAAAACTCAGTCAACCTAACAATTTTTTCACCTTTATAATACTCATCACCAAAATCCATATTTAATAATTCATCGAATGTATAATCAGATACCTTACCACCATAATTAGAAGTTCTATCAACGGATTTATCGTGTATAAGTACAAGTACATCGTCTTTTGTTTTCCTTAAATCAGTCTCTATACCATCACTACCTACTAAATATGCTAAATAATAGGCACTCATGGTATTTTCAGGAGCATATTTTGATTCACCTCTATGAGAATACACTTTCATTTTATCACCTATTATATAATATGATGAAAATAAAAAAAAAGACTGAGCAGTCTTCATTAATCAATATTGGTTGCGGGAGTAGGATTTGAACCTACGACCTTTGGGTTATGAGCCCAACGAGCTGCCAGACTGCTCCATCCCGCGATGTAAAAAATTAGTGGCGGAGAAAGAGGGATTCGAACCCCCGCGCCGGTTACCCGACCTCCTGGTTTTCAAGACCAGTCCCTTCAGCCAGACTTGGGTATTTCTCCATAATGGTGCCTCAGGCCGGACTTGAACCGGCACGTGATTTAACTCACGCAGGATTTTAAGTCCTGTGCGTCTACCAATTCCGCCACTAAGGCAAGCACCATTTATGTCCAATATCACTGGACTTCTTAATTGTATAATAAAATTAATAATTTTTCAAGTCTTTTTTTTATTTTCTTCTAATTTTTATACAAAAAATAAATAAAAACTCACATTACTGCGAGTTTACTTACTAAATGGTGTCCTGTATGCGACTTGAACGCATGACCCTTTGATTAAAAGTCAAATGCTCTACCAACTGAGCTAACAGGACATATACAACACAAACATGGCTGCCTAGGCTAGATTCGAACTAGCGCATGTCAGAGTCAAAGTCTGATGCCTTACCACTTGGCTACTAGGCAAGCTATGGTGGGGAGAAGTGGATTCGAACCACTGAACCCTAAGGAGCAGATTTACAGTCTGCCGCGTTTAGCCACTTCGCTATCTCCCCAAGTGGTGCCGAAAACAGGAATTGAACCCGTAACCTACTGATTACAAGTCAGTTGCTCTACCAATTGAGCTATTTCGGCATAAATGGTGGACTCTACAGGACTCGAACCTGTGACCCCCTGCTTGTAAGGCAGGTGCTCTAACCAACTGAGCTAAGAATCCAGTGACATTGACATGATTAAATATAACATTGATATTTAAATTTGTCAATGGAATTTTGAAAATTTTTTAATTATTTATTCAATTTATTATTTTCTTCACAAGAAATCTCTTCCATTTTACTAGAAATCCACTCTGGAAGTATTTCATCAAACAAATCAAATCCTAAATTTGTACCAGATAATTTAGTTCGTTTTCTTTTTTTAGTTTTTCCATTTTTATCTAAAATCATACTTAATTTTATTTGTTTTTTTTCTTCATCCACATCTAAAATTCTTACCTTTTTTTTATCACCAATTTTAAATACATCATTTATATCCTTTATAAAAAGGCCATTAATTTCTGATATATGGATGAGTCCACTATACTCATCATCAACCTTTGCAAATGCGCCATAAGGTTTTAGTGCTGTAATTTCAACTTCAATTATTTCATCTTTTTTATACAACATAATGCACCTCTTACATTTTTTATTATAACATATAATATCTTTTTTTATAATTATCTTTACTACTTTTTAAAATATATGTATAATTTATTTGGAGGTTTACTATGAAAGTTGAAGATCAAATAAAAGAAATTATAGAAAAAATTAGACCATTTTTAATAAACGATGGCGGAGATGTTGAATTTGTTAAATTTGAAAACGGAACAGCATACGTAAAAATGGTAGGTAACTGCGCAAACTGTTTATATTCTGACCTAACTATGTCAGAAACAATAGAAACAATATTAACATCCGAAATACCAGAAGTTATAAAGGTAGAAGAATACAGAGATTAATTTTTATCCTGTAACCACTCAATAGGTTCTAAACGAACCTTTTTTTCATATAAAATAAATTTATATATAGTATTTAAAAGCGATTCATACTCATCAGTTCTATCAATTATATTTATAACAAGTTCCTCACTTTTACCATTATTTATTATATCATCATAAATATCAAAATAATAAGTTGGAAATAAAAGTCTTCCAAGTAAAAGAATATATTCATTTTTATTTAAATTTGCCATATTAAAATATGACTTTAAATCATATAAGTTTAACGTTTTATTATAAAAAGTCTCCTTTATAAATTCAGCAACATCCCTTACTCTATTATCAACAACAAAGTTTAAAGGATCATAAAAATTTAAACTTCCTCGTTCCTGATATATTCTTTTATGACTTACAACCAAATTTACATTAGTTTTTGAATCTAAATTATTAACAAGATAACTAATAGCATTTTCACCCATTCCAATAAAATAACTTAAACTATCACACAACAATGGATATTTTTTACCCACCTGACTAATCTGATATTCATAATAATCTATTTTTTCACTCCATAATTTTATCCAATCATCCCTTACCAAACTTTTATCAAATTCTATATTAACAGTCATATTTTGAATATAATTTATATCATTTAAAAATACTTTATCATTTTTATACTTACAAAGTCTAATTAGAACATATGAAATACCATTTACTACAGTTATAATACTTTTATCTTTATTCAAAACAAGTTCATGAACAAGACATCTTCTCTTTTTCATTTCAAGATTAAGTTTATATATGCCCTGAACATCATCATAAGGTCTATTTAATGGTACAAAATAATATTCATCACCACCATAATAAAAATAATAACAATTATCTTTTTTTATAAGTTCATCTAAAAAAATATTGTAATAAAAATTAATGGTATTCTTCATACTTTCACCTACATAAATATATGATTAAATACACAAAAAAAGAAGCATTATCTTGCTTCTTCTACTGCTCTTGTTTCTCTTATTACAGTTATTCTTATTGTACCAGGATATTGCATTTCATTTTCAATTCTGTCTTTAATATCACGTGCAACCTTAATAGATGTTAATTCATCCATCTCTTCAGGTTTTACAATAACTCTTAAATCTCTTCCAGCCTGCATTGCAAATGATTTTTCTACACCATCAAACGAATTTGCAATTTCTTCTAATTGTTGCAATCTCTTTACATAATTTTCTAAAGAATCATTTCTAGCACCAGGTCTTGATGCACTAATTGTATCTGCAATTGCAACTAATGAAGAAATAACACTTGTTGCAGGAGTATCACCATGGTGTGATGCAATCGCATTTATTACAACTTCATCTTCGTCATATTTTCTTGCAATCTTTTCCCCAATTTCTACATGGCTTCCCTCAGCCTCAAAATCAATTGCCTTACCAATATCATGAAGTAACCCAGCTCTCTTAGCAAGTGAAACATTTTCACCAATTTCTGCAGCTAAAAGTCCTGCTAAATTAGCAACTTCGATAGAATGTTGTAACGCATTTTGACCATAACTTGTTCTAAAATGTAATTTACCAATAATTTCAACTAGTTCAGGATCAATTTTAGATATTCCAAGTCCAAATATTGCTTCCTCACCTTTTTCAATGATTTTTGCATTTATTTCTTTACATGTCTTATCATATATTTCTTCAATTCTGCCTGGATGAATTCTTCCATCCTTTATTAAATTTTCAATTGTAACCTTTGCAATCTCTCTTCTAAGTGGATCAAAACTAGAAAGTACTATTGTTTCTGGTGTATCATCAATAATTAAATCAACACCTGTTACTGCTTCAATTGTTCTTATATTTCTTCCTTCTCTACCAATAATTCTACCTTTCATATCATCATTTGGTAAATTAATTACTGATATCGTAGCCTCATTTGTAACATCTGACGCATATTTTTGCATTGCAAGTGTTAATAAATTTTTTGCCTTTTTATCAACATCAAGTTTTGCTTCTGCTTCCTTGTCTTTTATATATGCTGCAATTTCTTTAGTCATTGATTCTTCAACATGTTTCATGACCATTTTTCTTGCTTCTTCTTTAGAAAATCCAGAAATTTTTTCTAGTTTTTCAAGTTGCTCTTTTAAAACTCCATCAGTTTTCTCTTCTAACGCCTGAATATCCTTTTGTCTTTGTACTAAATTGTTTTCTTTTTCTGATAATAAATTTTCTCTATCTTGAAGAATTTGATCTCTTCTGTCTATACTATTTTCTCTTTGTTGTAATCTATCTTCTAAATCTTTTACTTCAAGTTTTTTCTCTTTAACTTCTCTATCTATATCTTGTTTTAATTTATATTGTTCCTCTTTTATTTCTAAGATAGTATCTCTTTTTAATTTTTCTGCTTCTTTTTTTGCCTTTTCAATTATATTATCAGATTTTTTTTCTTTTGACTTCATTATAAGTACTGCACCAAATATTGTTAGTAGTGCGCCAAAAATCAATCCAAGAGTAGAAAATAATAATTTTTCCATATTTTCCCTCCATGATTTTTATTTATATATATTAATATTATTTAATCTATATATACTTTTAGTATAAAGTTTATTTCAAATAAAGTCAATAGCGATAATTTTTTTGTTAATTCCTTATATTATATTTTTATAAAGAATATTAATCATATTTCATACAATTTAATGAGGAGTTTTACTATGAATTTAATACCAAACATACCACCAAAATTATTTTCATTAAGCGCTGTCGCAGTTGGTTATTTATTAATAGATGATACGACAGCAAATGAGCAAAATGCACTCGGAAACTGGCTTATGCTTGTTGCACAAATTCTTTGTACAAATGCTTTTTATAAACAAGTTATGCAAGAACGAGGTCTTGATAATAATAAAAATGATAGTGAACAAACAATAGCTATGATGCAAAAAATGATGGATGCTTTGCAAAAAGAAATTGATGAAATAAAAAAAGGAAATTAATTCCTATTTATTTGTATTATGATAATAATTAAATTCAGAAAGTTCAATTGAAAGTGTTTGTAAATCATCAGCATCATAAACTTCTTCAAGTGCTATTTCTACTTCGTACATTAAAGACTTTATATCATTAAATTTTTTATAATCAATTTTATATCTTTTTAAAATTTCTATTTGTCTATTCGATAAATATAAATTATCACTTATTTTATTAAGTTTATTATCATAAATCGCTTTTGTTGCAATTTTATTTATTTCTTCATCACTATACATACTACTTATCCTTTAATTCCCCTTTTATTTTTTCTAAAATTTTCGTATTTTCTTTTAAAATAAATGTTTCATCTATTTCTTCCTTATTTTCTTCATAAAAAATAGAACTATTTAATAAACTCTTTAAGTGGTGAAATTTTATTTCATCAACATATTTTGTTATATCACTATTTTCATATAATTGTAACTTTGCTAATATACCTCTTAAATTTTCACTTAATCCATTATTTTCATATATTTGAACATAATTTGAAACTAGTATATCACGCTTTAATAATTCTAACATTATCTTTTTATATAATCTTTTATCAATTTTACCGATTATACTAATAAATTCTGTAGATTCATTTAATATTTGATCTTTTGTATGATTTTTTGAATTCATGATTTTTACTATTTTATCAGTTATATAATCAACATCAACGTTTACTGTATATTCTTCTAAATCCTGGTAGAAAATAGTACTTATTTTTTCTATTTGATCTATATCATCTTCTGATAAACACTTAATTCTTAATATTTTATGAAATGCACTAGAATTACAAAAATTTAAAACTTGTTTCATTGTTTCACAATACAATTCCATTGATTGATCAAAAATATGTTCCCATTCATCGAAAGAATTAATACTTTTTAGTATTTCAAAATTTGTTTCATTAATATAAGTATTACACTTTTTATTAAAAGCAAGCCACGTATATAAATCACTATAACATACCATCTTTTGAACTTTATTAATAACTTTAAAGTATTCGTTAGATACATCAAATTTTGGTATAATTATAAAATTATCAGATGAAGTAAATCTTATTTTTTTCTCAGCTACTCCATTTATTTTATTCATAGATTGTCTAAATTTTTTATTGTAATTACAATTTCCCATTGTTCCACCACCAATTAATAACTATTGATCGCTTAGTATAGATTATATTGCTTATTTTGTCAAATTAGAAACTGCTTTTATTATAGCAATTTTGCCATATTCATAAGTTAAAGAACCTTGCATATATGCAATATATGGTTTTCTAATCGGTCCATCACAAGAAAGTTCTATTGAGGAACCTTGTGTAAATGTTCCAGCCGCCATTATTACTTTATCTTCATACCCAGGCATATCCCATGGCATAGGAATAGCAAATGAATCTACTGGTGATGCCATTTGAATACCTTGACAGTACTTAATTAAATCTTCTTCTTTTCCAAATTCAATATTTTGAACAATATCTACTCTTTCATCATTATATCTTGGTTCTACTTTATACCCTAATTCTTCTAATACTTTACTTGCAAGTACAGCAGTTTTAAGTGCTGATGCAACCACACTTGGCGAGAAAAATAACCCTTCTAAAATTTGTTTATTAATACCAAGTGTTGGACCTACTTCCCTACCTTCACCTGGAAGCGTTAATCTTTCACCCGCTAAATCTACTAATCTTTTTTTACCAACGATATAAGCACCATTAGGAGCAATTCCTCCACCTAAATTCTTTATAAGTGAACCAACTATTATATCCGCACCCATTTCAATTGGTGAAACTTTGTCTACAAACTCACAGTAACAATTATCAACCATGATAATTACATCTTTATCATATTTTCTAATTAAATCTACTACTTTTTTTATTTTTGAATTTGATATACTTTTTCTCGTAGAATATCCTTTTGATCTTTGTATTTCAATTAACTTTATTTTTGATTTATTTAATCTTTCTTCTATTTTTTCATAATCAAAATCATCATTAACTAAATCGATTTGTTCATAATTTACACCAAATGATTTTAATGAGCTATCATTTGGAACAATACCTATAACTTCATGAAGTGTATCATAAGGAAGTCCACTTATACTAAGCATAGTGTCACCAGGTCTTAAATACGCAAATAAAGCAACTGTAAGAGCGTGCGAACCCGATATAAATTGACTTCTAACAAGAGCATCTTCTGCGCCAAAAATTTCAGCATATATCTTTTCTATTACATCTCTACCAATATCATCATATCCATAACCCGTTGTTTGTGAAAAATGCGCTTCTGATAATTTATTGTTCCAAAAAGCATTTAAAACTTTCAAGCTATTATATTCACAAATTTCATCTATTTTTTTAAACTCTTTATCTAATTCTTTCTCTGAATCATTTACTAATTTTATTATTTTTTCGTCCATACTAATCCTCCAACTCTATTATCATACCACTTTTAATCTGTTCATCTTTTATAATATTAATTATTTGCTTTGATACATCTTCTACTGTGGATAATTTTTCTTGACCAATTCTTTTAAGCTCACTATCTAAAAATTCTGGATTCATCTCCCTTATGCTTTCTGTATCAATCCACCCAGGCATAACTGAAATTACTTTTACATTTTTTAGTGCAAGTGATAAAGTTTTAGTTAATGAATTAAGTCCCGCCTTACTCGCACAATAATCCATACTTATATCATTATATGTACTAACAGCATCTTTTGATGAGATATTAACAATCATGCCATCTTTCATATATCTATATGCATATTTTGAAACAAGAAAAGGCCCAACCAAATTTGTTTCAAGTACTTTCATAAATTCCTCTTTTGTTTTATCATAAATATAATTATCCTGTGCATAAGCAGCATTATTTATAACAATATCTATTTTATCAAAGTTATCCACAATATAACTTATTGCATTTTTTATAGAATCTTCATCTGTTACATCACATTTAACACTTAATGCTTTTACATTGTATTTTTCTTCTATATATTTTTTTAGGCACTCAGCTTTTTCTTTGCTATTATTATATCCAATTACTACATTACAATCATTTTTTGATAATTCCTCTATTAAACCTTTTCCAAGTCCAATAGACGCACCAGTTACAAAAACTACTTTTTTATTTAAATCCAAGAATACCACTTCCTTAAAAAATATTATATCATTATTCATATAGAAAAAAAAGAACTACTCTGTTCTTTTAATTATATCTCTAGCAGATACAAGTCCGGTTGCAGCTGCTGTAACTATATTACCTGCTTTACCTGCACCATCACCTATAAAATATACATTATAATTATCAAGCTTAAAATTATCATCTGTTGTTATTTCATTACTAAAAAACTTTATCTCTGGTCCATAAAGGAGTGTTTCATCATTATTCACACCTGGAATTATTTTATCAAGTTCTTCTAGTCCTTCTAATATATTTACTATTATTCTATGAGGAAGTACAAGCGCTAAATCACCTGCTACACAATCCTCTAAGGTTGGTGTAATAAATGATTTATTTATTCTTCCCCAATTACTTCTTCTACCATTTTTCAAATCTCTAAGTGTTTGAATTATTGGTTTTGAATCACCTAAAACATTTGCAATTTTAGCAATCGATTCACCATATTCTCTTGTATTTGTAACTGGTTCTGTTAAATTAACTTTACTAATAAATGCAAAATTCGAATTATTTGATTTGATATCTTTTAATGAATGCCCATTTACACATATATATCCATAGTAATTTTCTTTAGCAACAAAACCTCCAGGATTTGTACAAAATGTTCTTATTTCATCATTGTATGTTTTTGTTTTTATAAATATTGTTGGATCATATATAACACTACATATTTCCTCAAGTACTTCTTTTCTAACTTCAACTCTAACACCAATTTCAATACTCTTTGATAAATATGGAATATTATATTTATCAGCAAGTTCTTGTATCCATTTTGCACCTGTTCTACCTGGTGCGATTACAACATTTTTAGATTTTACTTCTTTTTTTTCTTTTAATTCTTCATATCTAATTATATGTTCATCTTCTTTTATACTCTCTATATCAGTAACATTAGTGCATTCTTTAATAGTTACGCCTTTTTCTTCTAAATAATTACTAAATTTCTCAATATATTGAGGCAAATGATCACTACCTAAATGTTTTTGCTTTATTAAAAGTAGTCTATCTCCTAATCTTGTAACCTTTTTTTGTATTTCTTTTGCTTCATCCATATTGCTAGGAAAAACTTCTGCATCCATATGAAATTTATTAAAAATTTCTTCAGTTTCATCTATCAATTTATATGCTTCTTCGTCTTTCATATATCTAAATAAATCCGATTTTCCTAATTTAGGGATAAAATTTAATTTACCATCAGAAAAAGTTCCAGCCCCACCATAACCTGATAATATATTACATGGGTTACAATTTTTACATTCTGTTTTATTTTTATTCGTAGGACAAACTCTATTTTTAACAAGTCTACCTTTTTCTAACATTAATATTTTTAAATTTGGATTTTTTTGTGTAAGTTCATATGCGCAAAATAATCCAGCAGGTCCAGCACCTACTATAACAACATCATACTTCATTTTAACCTCCTAAATACATTATATCAAAAAAAGAGCATTTTTAATACTCTTATTCGGCTTTGTCAAATTGTGAATTATATAGATTTGCATAGAAACCATTTTCTTTAATTAATTCATCATGATTTCCTTGTTCAATTATATTTCCATCCTTCATAACAAGAATTAAATCAGCATTTTTTATTGTTGATAATCTATGTGCAATTATAAATGATGTCTTGCTTTCTGATAATTTATCCATTGCTTTTTGAACAAGTTCTTCTGTTCTTGTATCAACATTACTTGTTGCTTCATCAAGTATTAATAATGGTTTATGATCTATCATACCTCTTGCAATTGTTAGAAGTTGTCTTTGTCCTGATGAAACACTATCAATATCAGAAAGATAAGAATCATAACCATTTGGAAGTGTTTTAATAAAGTGATGTACTCCAACTTTTTTACATACATCAATAACTTCTTCATCAGTTACATTTTCATTATTATATACTATATTTTCTTTTACAGTACCATTAAAAAGCCAAGTATCTTGAAGTACCATAGTAAATAAATCGTGTATATTTTCTCTAGATAAATCTTTTATGTTAACTCCATCAATTTTTATGTCACCACTATTTATTTCATAAAATCTCATAAGTAAATTTACCATAGTTGTTTTACCCGCACCAGTAGGTCCAACTATTGCGACCTTTTGTCCAGGTTTTATTTTTGCATTAAAATCCCTAATAATTATCTTGTCAGAATCATAACCAAATTTAACATGATTAAATTCTACCTCTCCTTTTGCTTTAGCCTTATCTAACATTTTAGTTACATTTTCTTTTTCAAGTTCTGGTTCTTCTAAAAATTCAAATACTCTTTCTGATGCAGCCGCAGTTGATTGAAGTGAAGTAAGTCCTTGAGCAATTTGAGAAAGTGGATTTGTGAATAGTCTTACGTATGTGATAAATGCAATTATTACACCAAATGTAATCATATCCTTTGATACTAATAATGCTCCAACTATACATACAGCAACATAACCAAAGTTACCAATAAAGTTCATAATAGGCATCATTAGTCCTGATAAGAATTGACTTTTTCTATTACATTCATAAACACTTTTATTTAATTCATCGAATTTTTTATCTGATTCATTCTTACCATTGTATACTTTAACAACATTAAGTCCAGAATATATTTCTTCAATATGACCATTTAATTTACCAAGTTCAACTTGTCTTGCGGTAAAATATTTTTGTGATTTTGAAAGTATTTTTATCATAAATACAAAACCAATCAAACTAGATAAAATTGCAGTAAAGGCCATTATATAGTTTGTATAAAACATCATTATTATAGAACCTATAAAAAGTGTAACTGAACTTACTAATGACGCAAGTGATTGGTTCATACTTTGAGCAATTGTATCAACATCGTTTGTTACTCTAGATAATATATCACCAGATAAATTTTTATCGAAATATTTAAGTGGTAATTTGTTTATCTTTTTAGATATATTACTTCTTAATTTCTTTGCAAATTTGTTTGCGACATCAGTCATTAATATAGATTGAATAAATGTAAATAAAGCACTTAATACATAAAGTATAACAAGGAAAAGTGAAATGCTTTTTATTTTATCCATATTCATTTTTGGACTTAATATAGTTTTTATACTCTTAGGAAGTTCATCAACTTTAGAATATATTTTCTTTACATCCTTATCACTATCAAGACCACTCATTTTTTCTAAAAATTCAAATTTTTCTTCTGAAGTAATTGTTTGACCTGATATTTTACTATTACTTAATAAAACTTTTTTTATTGAATCTGGAATATCATTTAATGACTTTTCATCCATTCCACTAGTCATCATTGAAAGTAATTTTCTTTTATCATCTGTACTTATTACTTCACCTTTATATTCTGTATTTTCTAAAATAATATTTTGAATACTATCAGGTAATTCTAATAAAGTATTCATCATATTTTCTTTGTTCATATTTTGGATACTATTTTGAAAACTTAATTTATCAGTCATGCTTACATTATCTGATGACATTATTTTTATAATTATTTCATTATCCATTTTTATATTTAGTATTTCACTATATCTATTTTTTAAATCATCGCTTTTAAGTTCATCTGTTATATCATTAGTTAATTTCTTTAAATTAGATGTATTAAGTACAATTCCTTTTTGAATTTCATCTGTTAAATCTGATAATTTATTTGGTGCGCTAAGTGATAAGATCGCCCCTCCCATCGCTAAAATTAACGCAACTAAAATAAAGATTTTAAACGAACCAAGACTTTTAAATAACTTTGATATTGATGTTTTAAAATCTTTTGGTTTTTCTACTGCTCCTGGACCATGACCTGGTCCTCTTCTTGGAGGTCTATTGTTATTTTCTTCATTATTCATTTTCAAGTTCCTCCTTCGATAATTGTGATAATGCGATTTCTTTATATACATCACATGTTTTAAGTAATTCCTTATGTGTTCCTATACCAGCACATTTACCATTATCTAGAACAATTATTTTATCTGCATTCATGATTGTTCCAATTCTTTGTGCCACAATTAATATAGTTGCATCTTTTGTGTATTTCTTAAGTTCTTTTCTTAAAACAGAATCTGTTTTATAATCAAGTGCTGAAAATGAATCGTCGAATATATATATTTCTGGATCTCTTGCAATTGCTCTTGCGATTGAAAGTCTTTGTTTTTGTCCACCGGATACATTAGTTCCACCTTGTGCAATATGTGCATCATATGCATTTTCCATTTTTGAAACAAATTCTTCTGCTTGAGCAACTTTTACAGCATCTTTAATTTTTTCTTTTGTTATTTCACCTTTCCCATTTTCACCATAAGCAATATTACTTGATACTGTTCCATTAAACATAACTGCTCTTTGTGGAATATAACCAAGTTTATTATATAAATCTTTTAACTTATATTCTTTAACATTTACTCCATCAACTAATACTTCACCTTTTGTTGCATCATAAAATCTTGGTATTAAGTTAATAAGTGTTGATTTACCACTACCAGTTGATCCAATAAATGCGATTGTTTCTCCTTTTTTTGCCTTAAATGATATATCTTCTAGTAAATATTCTTCAGCATCTGGATACTTAAATGAAACATTTTTAAATTCAACTGTACCAACTTCTTTTGCTTTAGCTCCTTTACCATCTTTTACGCTAATTACTGTATCTAACACTTCATTAACTCTCTTTGCTGATACATTGGCTCTTGGTAGCATCATAAATATCATTGCTAACATTAAAAATGACATAATTACTTGCATTGCATAACTACTAAATACAACCATATCACCAAATAATGATATTTTATCTGCCATATTAGCACTTTCTATTAATCCAGCACCTATAAAGTATATTGAAAGTGTTAAAAAGTACATTACAAGATACATTACTGGTTGCATAACTGAGAAAGCTTTTTGATTAAATAATTGATTTTTAGTTAAATCATTATTTACTTTTTCAAACTTATCTTCTTGATATTTTTCAGCATTAAATGCACGAACTACTCTTATACCTGTTAAGTTTTCTCTTGTTACTCCATTTATTTTATCTATTAAGTTTTGTACTATTTTAAATCTAGGCATTACTATAATCATAAGTACTAAAATAGTTACTAGTAATATAACCACTGCAATTGCAGTTATCATACTCCATGTTAAGTTCTTACCTAAAATTTTTGTTACTGCCCAAACTGCTGTTATTGGTGACTTAATTAATAATTGAAGTCCCATGGCAATAAACATTTGGATTTGTGTAATATCATTTGTTGTTCTTGTAATTAAACTACTCGCTTGAAAGTTTTTAACTTCTTCCATTGATAAGTTTTCAACTTTTTCAAATAAACTTTTTCTTGTTCTCATTGAAAATGATGCCGCAATATTTGATATTAAATATCCAACAATAATTGCTGAAACTAAACTACCAAATGCACAAAGAAGCATATATCCTCCTTGAGTTAATATATCACTCATAAGAGCACCCTTTGTTTGAACTAGTTTAGTTATTTCAGACATATAATCTGGCATCTTAAGTTCAAGCCATACCTGAACAATTATTAAAATAAAACTTATAAAAGCAAAAAACCAATCTTTTTTATTTAATTCTTTTAATAATTTTAACATAACTTCTCACTCTTTCTCTTCATTTAAATTTTCTTTCATTTTTTTTGCAACTTTAAAAAATATTTCTAAATCATCAGTATCTATATCTTTAGTTAATATAGTATTTACTTTTTCAAATACTTTTCTAGATTCATTATAAAATTTCAAAGAAGTAGAAGATAATTCTATTTTTTTACTTCTTGCATCTATCTTTGAATCCGTCCTAATAATAATATTATGCTTTTCCATAGTTTTTAATATTCCAGATATTGTAGATCTTCTAAGATTAAGTACTTTTTCTAAATCTCTTTGATAAATGTCAGTATCTTTATTTTGTATTAAATAATGCACAATTCTCATTTGTACTTGACTTGGCATATTTTTAATGGGAGTGCATTTACCTTCATTTATTAAGAATCTACGTATATTATGATCTAGAGTTATTATTTCATATGCAATTCTATTTTTTTCCATATTTACTCCTTATTTTGTTAGGTGCATAACAATTATATATAGAAGAAAAAATAATGTCAATAAAATAACATTATTTTTTTAAATTCATTTCATCATTCAAAGAATTATATATTTTTTCAATTGTTTCTTCCATGGCATTATACCATTCATTACCAAACAAAACTTTAATTACATTAAGTGCTTCAACAGAATTAGTAGATTTCAAGGCAAAAAAATTCGCAAACTGTTCATCAAAAACTTTATCATATTTTATAGTATTATCATCTGTTACATATGTATTTTTTGTATGAGAAGAAGGAAGAAAAAATGGATCACCTTGACTATTATTAAATCCTGTTGCTTGCCACATGGCTGATATTATGTCTGATAATGGACCCAAACCTTGTAATTTATCAATATTATTTTTATCACATATAAATTCAAGTAAATTTCTAAATTTACCATTTCTAACACTAAATGTACCATAATCATAATTCATATCAATATTATTTAATGCACTTTTTTTTGCAGTTTCAAGTATTTTTGGATAATTTTCTGGCATCTCTTGTTTTATAACTATATCAAACATAGCGTGTCCATATTCATGTGTAGTAGTCAAATAATTATTTAAATCATTTTTATTAATATTAAGTGCTTTAAATTGATGCATATATGATGAACCTGTTTTTACAGATAAAAATAATTGAAAACGAGGTTCTATCTTTTTTATATTTATAATATTTTGATAAATTTCTCTTACCCTTAAATCTTCACTTTTAGTGCCTTCATTAATCAATAAAAATAAATAATCAACATCTGCTTTATTTTCAAAATTTTCATCATAAAATGTATCCATTATTTCATTATATAACTCTTGTTTTTCCAAATTGTATCACCATAAACATTATAACATATTTTAAAAATATTCTATTTAATAATTTACATATTTTTTTATATATGATATACTTTAGAACTTGAAAGGAAGGATTTTTATGACACATGAATTACCAGAGCAAAAAAATGACAATAAAAATAGAATAAAATGTATATTTGATAAAAGGTATATAGAACGAATGATATCTATGATACTAACTGATAATCCAGAATATATAAAAACTCATAGAAAAAAATCTGACAAATACTATTCAAAAATAAGAATGTTAACTGAAGAAATAATAAGAATTGAAACTAATAATCCTATTATGATATCAGGAAATAAAGAAACATATTTGAGTGAACAAGCTAAAGCTTTTAGTGTATATTATAAACAAGCACTAATTAATATTAAAAATAATAATAAAAACTTAAGTTTAAAACAAAAAAAATAAAGTATAATTTTTACTTTATTTTTTTATATATCTTTTTCCCACTTCCAATTAGTTATAATATCCATGTCTTTTCCATATTCACGAATATATTCATTGTGTTCAACTAATTTATTTTTGCACCACTCAATTAGTTCAGATGACTTATCTAAATCTTTAGTATATTTAAGTGCATCAATAATTAAATTAAATCTATCTATCTTATTTTGTACTCTCATATCAAATGGAGTTGTTATTGTACCTTCTTCTTGATATCCATGTACATGCATATTTTTATTATGTCTATTATATGTTAATTGGTGTATTAAAGATGGATAACCATGAAAAGCAAATATTATTGGTTTATTTTTAGTAAATATTGCATCATAATCAGAATCATTTAATCCATGTGGATGTTTATCATTTGATTCAAGACGCATTAAATCAACTACATTTACCACTCTAATTTTTAACTTAGGCATTTCTTTATTTAATATAGAAGTTGCCGCAAGTACTTCAAGTGTTGGTGTATCTCCTGCGCACGCAAATACTATATCAGGACTCTTTCCTTCATCGTTAGAAGCCCAATCCCATATTCCAATACCTTTTGTACAATGTTTAATTGCTTCATCCATAGAAAGCCATTGATATCTTGGATGTTTTGAAGCCACAACAACATTTATATAATTTTTAGTTTTTATAATATGATCAAATGTTGATATTAGTGTATTAGCATCTGGTGGTAAATACATTCTAACAATATCTGCTTTTTTAGTAACTAAATGATTTAAGAAACCTGGATCTTGATGTGTATAACCATTATGATCTTGTTGCCAAATATGAGAAGATAAAATTATGTTAAGTGATGAAATATCTTCTCTCCAAGAAAGTGATTTTGTTACCTTTAACCATTTTGCATGTTGTGAAACCATTGAATCTATTATTCTAGCAAATGCTTCATAACTATGTATAAAACCATGTCTTCCTGTTAAAATATATCCTTCTAAAGCACCTTCACAAAAGTGTTCTGATAAATATGAATCAATTACTCTTCCATCAACACCTAAAAATTCATCATTTTCATATGTCTTATTTACCCATTGTCTATTTGTTTCTTCAAACATAGCATTTAATCTATTTGAAAGTGCTTCATCTGGTCCAAATATTCTAAAATTTCTTTCTTCTTCATTAAGTTTAAGTAAATCTCTTACATATTTACCTAATTCCATCATATCCTGAGCAACTATACTTCCATGTTTTTTAACCTCAACACCATATTTTTTAAAATCAGGAGTTCTAAGTTCTTTTAAAAGCTTTCCACCATTTGCATGCATATTTGCACCCATTCTTCTGTTTCCTTTTGGAGTTAATTCTTTTAAATCTTTTCTAAGAACACCATTTTTATCAAATAACTCTTCTGGTTTATAACTTCTAAGCCATTCTTCTAATAATTCTAAGTTTTTATCATTAGTACTATTTACAACAATTGGAACTTGATGTGCTCTAAATGTACCTTCTATTTGTTTTCCTTCTACAACTTTAGGTCCTGTCCATCCTTTTGGAGTTCTAAGTATAAGCATAGGATAAGCAGGTCTTCTAATTCTTCCATTTTTAGCATCAGCTTTTATTATCTGAAGTTTTTCAACTATTTCATCCATAATAAGTGCCATTTGTTTATGAAGTTCTATTTCATCTTTTCCTTCTAGATAATATGGATCCCATCCACAACCTTTAAAATAATTCAAAAGTTCATCATTTGAAATTCTTGAAAGAACTGTAGGATTTGCAATTTTATATCCATTTAAATGAAGTATTGGTAATACTATTCCATCTGTTCTAGGATTTAAAAATTTATTTAAATGCCAACTTGTCGCAAGTGGACCTGTTTCTGCTTCACCATCACCTACTACACACGCAGCGATTAAAGATGGATTATCTAATACCGCACCAAATGCATGTGATAAACTGTATCCAAGTTCTCCACCTTCATTTATAGATCCTGGTGTTTCAGGAGCAACGTGACTAGATATCCCTCCAGGAAAACTAAATTGTTTGAATAATTTTTTTAATCCTTCTTTATCTTCTGTTATGTTTGGATAAATTTCACTATAAGTACCTTCTAAATAAACATTTGATACAATAGAATTCCCACCATGACCAGGTCCTGATATATAAATCATATCTAAATCATATTTATTTATTATTCTATTTAAGTGTGTATATATAAAGTTTTGTCCTGGAACAGTTCCCCAATGTCCAACTATATTTGCTTTTAGGTCTTCTTTTTTTAATTTTCTTTCTAAAAGTGGGTTATCAAGTAAATATAATTGACATGCTGATAAATAGTTTGCCGCTCTAAAATATTCATCTAATTTTTTTATTTCTTTATTACTTATTTCTTTTGCCATTTCATCACACCTCTACTATATATCATTATATAATATTTACAAAATAATAACAATTATGTACTTAGCTTTTTTCAAAAAAAAGAAAACCTGCACTTTTATTTGCAAGTTTTTTTACTATTTTTATTTAATCCTAGTTCAAGCTTTTTTAGTTCATTTTGTTCTTCAATAGCTTCTCTTAATAATCTAAGTTCTCTAACTAAGCCGTCTTTTTGAAGATCTCTTAAAGCTATACGTAATGATTGAATTTGATCTGCTTCAAATGACATATTTAACACCACCTTTTTTTTAAAAGTATTTTAATATATCATACATAAAAACTAAAATCAATATTATTCTTTATATTTATTAACAATTTCATTTAATTGATACATTTTTTCATCAAGTTTTCTTATGTCTACTGCGCAATTAAACATTTCGTTTTTTACTTCTTCTGGGATTTCGCTTGGAAATTTATATTGAATTTTGTGATCAATACTTGCCCAAAAATCCATCGCACTAGTTCTTATTTGAACTTCAGCTTCTATATATTCTACTGTTTCATTTAAATATATTGGTACTAAAACAATTAAATGATAACTCATATAACCTGTTGATTTAGGATTTTTTATATAATCTTTTTCTTCTTTTATTTTAAATTGTTTTGAACTTTTTATTATATCTACAATATCATATACATCAGATAAAAATGAACAAACTATTCTTATTCCAATAATATCATGTACATGTTGTATCATATTTTTAGCAGTTACTTTATAACCCTTTTTATTAAGTTTATCAATAATACTTTTTTCAGATTTAATTCTAGACTTAACATGTTCAACAGGATTATATTTATTTTTAAATTCAAATTCTTTTATAAGTATATTAAACTGTGTTTCAAGAAGTTGAAGAGCAAAATTATATTTAAGCATAAGAGATGATATCTCTCTTTCATTTAATAATGTATTATTCATAAACGATCTCCTTTCAAAAAATAAAGTAACCCATATAATGGATTACTGCATTAAATTTATTGGCGAATTTGATTTTAACACTTTATTAATTTTTTGTAAAGTTTTTTTTTATATCTTATAAATCATGTCTTGATAATATTCCAGCTGGTCTTTTCTTAAGCACATTAAATACTGGGAATAAACCAATAATAAGATTAAACAAATATGTACAAACTATAGTTATTATAATTATATTAGCATTAATCAAAAACATACCACTTATATATTTTATTTTAGATAAATTATAAAGTATGTAAGCCATAAATACTATTCCTGGTAAACCCGCAATTGTTGTAATTGCAAATATCTCAGATGAAAACATTTTATAAATATCACTCTTTTTAACACCTATTGCCCTATAAATACCAATTTCTTTTATCCTAGACATAAATGATGATCTAATCATAAAGAATATTTCTATAAGTGATATTGCAAGTATTATTCCAGAAAGTATTAATGTACTTGTTATATTATCTTTTACTTCATCAAGATATTTATCTTTACTATAATTATAACTATCATTTATATTTAGATTCATACTTCTAAATTCTTCTAAAGTTTTTGATTTATCAGATGAATATATTGTTAAATCAGATGTATTTTTTATTAAATTATATTTTATAGTATTATCATTAACAAAATAATAATTATAGTTATATTTTGAATCATAGTATCCTACAACTACTAATTTTCTTCCATTTATTTTTTCATTTATTTCTTTATTTAAAGGCATATCATCCTTATTAGAAATATTTACTATAGTTTCATAATCATTTTCTGGTGTTCTACCTTTTTTAAGTTCTATTTTATCAGTAAAAAGTGAATACTTCATAAAATTATTTTCTTTTGTTTCTGAAGAATACATATTATTTGATGTATTACTAGAATTATATATTATATCTAAAAATTTTGATTTATCTGTATAGATAGTTGGACTACTAGTATTAGATATACCAACTATTTTAAAATCAGGTAATGAATTTACTGATAAAGTTCTATCAAGTAATTTACTTGAATCTGTTATACCTGCCATTTGAAGTGATGAATCATTATCAAATGCATTATCTATAATCATTTTATCAACTACAACTTCAGTATCATTTTCTGGCATTCTACCATAAATCAAATTATCTTTATTAATCATTTCATAAGAAGATAATGAACCTGATATAGAGTTTTCCATTTTACTTGTTTGATAATAATCATTTATATTAATTTTCATACTTACAAGTGAATTGCCTGGTAAAATATAATTTATATTTTCTTTTTGCTCAAATGACAAATAATCATCTACATTTATTTTCTTTAAATTAACAATTAAATAGTTTTTATTATATTTAACAAAATTTTCATCTTTAATATTAAATAATGCAAAAATTGAACTAATAGAAAACATTATAAACATTGCACTTATAAAAAATCCAAGTAATAATATTTTCTTTAAAACAGGATAATCAAATACTTTCTTAAAACCATTTTTAATTAAAGTAATAGGATTAAATATAGATGAATATTTCTTTTTAAAGTTACTATTTATTACATTTTTAAAATCAAAATTATACTTATCTATATCTTCTTTAGCAATACTTTTATAATGGTCATCAATAAGTTCTATACTAGAATTATCATCAATTACTTCTATCTTTTTACTTTCGTTACTTCTTAAATAAATATTACCATTTTTAACAATTATATCTATTTTTATATTATCATTATTATTTCTATATATATTTATATCTGTATTATCTTTTTTTATCTCATCTATTTTTTCAAAATCTTTTAAATATATATTATTATCTATTTCGTAATCTAATTCATCATTTTGTGTATTTTCAAAATCTTTTACTGCCTTACCATCACTAAGTTCAATTATTCTATCAGCATAAAACCTCGCTAAAGACTCTTCATGAGTTACAAGTAAAACAAGTCTTTCCTTTGAAATTGATTTTATTATTTTCATTATTTCAAGTGAATTTTTGCTATCCAAATTTCCAGTTGGTTCATCCGCTAAAATTATATCTGGATCTTTTACGATTGCTCTTGCAACTGCGACTCTTTGTCTTTCACCACCCGAAAGCATTGATGAAGGTCTATTTTTATATCTTTCCATTCCTACTTTTTCAAGTACATACTCTACTCTTTTTTTAATCTCTTTTTTATCTTTTATACCAATCATAGTAAGAACTAAAGCAACATTATCAAAAACACTTAAATTATCTATTAATTTATAGTCTTGAAATATATATCCAATATTTATATTTCTAATTTTATCTACTTTGTATGAACATTTAGAACTTATTTTTTTATTATCAATATAAATTTTACCACTTTTTATCTTATCAAGACCACCAATTACATTAAGCAGAGTTGTTTTACCACATCCAGATGGTCCTAAAAATGCGACTAATCCATTATTTTTTAGGTTAAGAGATATATTATTAATTACGTGTACTTGATTTTTCTTATGCCTATTAAAATATTTATTAACATTTTTTAAAGTAATCATATTTTATACCTCCTCTTTTATCGTACTTATCGCACTTTTCTTGAATAATTTTTTTGAAAACTTTTGACTAATTAAATATGACATCATTATAAGTACAATATATAAAATTGCATAATCTTTAAAATTAAGATAAGTAAGTATTGTATTTATAAACTCAAAATTTATTATGTGTATACTATTTAAATAAATAAATATCATAAATGAGAAGAATGCCAAATTTGAAACAGTAAGTAATTCAATTATAAGTAACTCTTTTGAAACCTTTTTAGTGGCGCCAAGCATTCTTATAACTCCAAAATATTCATTTCTAGATTTCAAAATAATATTGATTACAAAATATGAAATAAAGAATATTGTTATTATTAAAACTATTTTTGTAACAGTTCCCATTATTTTAGTAATTTGTTCATATCCACCTGTTACTAAAGTATCCTTTACATATAAAGTTTTAAAACCAGCATCCTCAAGAGAAGAGATTGTATTTCTTACATCTTGTACATCTTTAACAAATACACTGCTTTGGTAATTTCCTTTATTAAATAATTTATTATAATCTTCAGAATTTATATAAATATTACCATTATTTTCTTTAAAATCAAGACCAAGTAATTTTTTCATATTATTTTTATTATAAACTTTACTAACATTTAATGATAAATTTTCAGTGTAATATAAATTACTAGCCTCTATATTTAATGATTGATTTATACAGTTTTCTTTAGGACAAGAATATTCTAAATCAGCTGAAATATATACATTATTAACTGGCACATTATCATTTGTTTTTATATTAAAATTTTCAGTATTTTCATCATAATATTTATTTTGAAATAATACTTTTAATTTACTATAAGACTGATTTATTTGATATAAGTAATCATTTAAAAGTGAATCGCTTAAATATACAACACTATTTCCATAAGCACTTTTAACATACTTAATACCTACTATTTTTATCTTTTTATTTTCATCTATTTCACCTGTATCATAGTTTTGAGCATATATATCTTTATTTAAAATGCTTTCATTTATATAATAGTCATCTTTATCTCCTTCTAATATGACTTCATTATCATTTTCTGGCATTTTTCCAAGATCTACTTTACCTCTAAAATTTTTAAGTTCATTTATAGTAGGTGAAATATAATAATTTTTATTGTCTGTAAAACTTGCATTATAATCTAAAAGAACATCATTTTTAACTATATAATCAACATTTGAAAGTTTACTTATTTTATCATAATCATCACTTGTAAATTCACTTTTATCATTTTTCTTAATTACTATTCTTTTATCACTAGTATTATTAAATATATAATTATTGCCTTGAGTACTTGCTTCATATGTTTTCTTTTCTTCTTCAGCGTACTCACTAATTACTGATACTGTCATAAATAGATAGATTAAGAAAATAAGTATAAATTTTGGAATTATATTAAATGTATTTCTAAGTGCTAATCTTAATTTATTTAAAAAAGTAATATTTTTATAATCTATTTTACTATTTTCAGGTGCTGGATTAGCATCTTTTATTTTCTTATCCTCTAACACTTTTCCATCATGCATTTTTATTTTTCTAGTTACATATTTTTCTACTTGTTCATAATTATGAGTTACTATTATTACTAATTTATCTTTTGATATTTGACTAAGAAGTTTAATTATTTCTTCTGCAGATTTTTTATCAAGATTACCAGTTGGTTCATCCGCAATTATTATAGGTGTATCTTTCGCAAGCGCTCTTGCTATACCAACTCTTTGCTTTTGTCCACCAGATAACTTTGATACTTTTGTATTTCTAAATTTATATAAACCAACATTTTTAATTAATTCTAATACTTTTGGTTTTATATTCTTTTTCTTTTCACCATTAAGAAGTAAAACAAGTTCTATATTTTGATATACTGTATAACTATTTACTAAGTTAAAGTTTTGAAATATATTTCCTATGTATTTTCTTCTATAATCTTCAAAATCTTTTTCTGTATAATGACTTGTTTCTTTTCCATCAATATACATTTCACCTTCTTCATATGTATCAAGTCCACTTATTACATTCAAAAGTGTTGATTTACCACTACCTGATTCACCTGTTATCGCAACAAATTCACCAATATTAAATTCAAGATTTATTTTATTAAATCCGCTAGCAATCACACCTTTACTATAATAAAATTTTGATACATTTTTTAATTTAATCATAATATTTCTCCTATCTGACAAACTTATTATAACACATACTATGCTTTACAATCTATAAATTGTGAGTTGCTTTTTGTAAATTTTAGGTTGCAAAAATAAAACATATATATAATTGTTAATAAAGTTAAAAAATAGACAAAATTTTAATATATTTTTATATATTTAGGGGAGTTTTAACTAAAAAAAGAGAATAAAATAAGTGAAAGGATATTTTAAAAAGCGAAAGGAGGGAAAATGGCAACATTTTATACATGTAGAAATGATAGAGCATTTAAAGAAGTTTTCTTAAATCCTAATAATAGTGATTTAC
>OJNH01000104.1_pt1 | contig 70999 bp, 52 predicted proteins | sample 1597361 | NCBI WGS metagenome assembly OJNH01 (sample SAMEA2452136, study PRJEB22498) | human gut metagenome | biome: human feces; feature: human gut; material: feces | place: Australia | collected 2012
CAGTTGAACAGAAGAAAAGGCTTCCTCAAATGCTGATGACTGATACACAGATAGGTATTGTTGCTAAATCATACTATAGTGATGAAAACTTTGCTCTTCCTGACAATCAGAGTGCTATATCCATGTGGAATGTATATAATTTACTCACTGGGGCTAATAAAAGCAGCTACATAGATAACTTCTTGGATAGGTCACTGAATGCCACACAACTTACAGAAGGACTAAATAAGGCTCTGTATGGCACTAATGAATACAGCTGGTTTATCCAGTAACCAATTATAATTAGCACTACTTCTTCAACCCCCACCTTATCTCACTTCTTATATCCATTATGTTAGGAAATTCTTGTTAGCCTCATTTACATCCTTATTTATAATATAGAGGTAAGTGAGAAAGGAGGCACTTGTATTCACTTCTCTTATAAAAAGAATATAGAAGTGAATACATTCAATAACCTAACACCTTCAAGTGCCTCAGGCTAACCTGAGGAAAGTGTACATCTATCTTTTTAAATTTCTATTATATACTGTAAGTTAGATGTACACAATAGCCTCTTAATTCTGAAAATGAATTATAAGGGTGAGATTTGTAGGTAGATTGATAATCCTCTCATTAAACTAATCCACTTCAAGTGGTTAAAATGAAAAGTGATTAGATGAAGGAGTATTCATAGGTTTACATTGAGGTTAAAGCCTTATTGTATTGTAGTTTATTGTTGTTCAAGCCTCAGCCTATAATAGGTTGGGGCTTTTTTAATTGATTGAGTTATGACAGAATTTTATTTAATGATGAAATGGGTTGTTTTTAGTATAGTAGGCTTGGCAATATACCTATGGTTAGACAGAGATACTAAGAAATAAAGACTAAATTTGCAATACCAAAACATAGCCCATACCAATGGTGCTAATATGGATTGATGCTTATAAAATTAGTATTCTAGTGATTGTTTATTAATGAAAAGTTCTAACTTTGCATCATGAATAATTGAATGAATGCTAATGAAATAGAAGTTTAATCAAGACATATTAGAAAAAGAAGTGTTTGCTTTTTACTTGTAACTCTCAAAATCGCCAATTTTAAGAATAGCTACAAAAGTGAATAAGTGAATGCTCATACCATTAGGTGTGGGCTTTCCTTGTTGTAGCTATAGGTGTTTGGCGATACCTGAGAGTTAATAAGGAAAGTACCACACTTTCTTTTTATGGTATGGTTACAAAAGTGGGTACTATGAATATATTCCATGAATTGCAAAGAGTTTGTACTAATGTAAAAAAACTACATAATAAGAATATCAAGATTCTTGTTAGTGCAGAGAATTTTATAACATGTAGGGAATTGTTTGAAAATGTAAAATTATTGCCTATTATTCAAAACCATCAAATCGGATTTATCAATAAAGATGGGGAAATTATTATAAAGCCAATTTATAGTGATTATCAAGGTTTGTTTTTAAACTCCTCACAATCAAAAGTGTGTGTTAAGAAAGATGAGAAATGGGGGATTATTGATTCTACAGGATTTACATGGGTAAACTTTGAATATGATTATATACTTCCCGAAGTCATTGATTATGCTCTTTATCCATTTTATTCCCGACATTTATATTCTATAAACAAGAACCATCAATGGGCTGTTATTAATGATTCTGATTTTTCAATAGATAAGGTTGTTGATTTTGGAATATATGATTGGATTGATGGCTATGATTCAGGGTTAGCTAGAGTTAAAAAAAGAGATAAATGGGGCATCATAGACTATACAGGAAAATTAGTACTTCCTTTAGAATATGATAATATATGGAATTTTTATAATAAAAAGAGAAATGATACTATCGTAGAAAAAGGTATGCAAAAAAGGACTATTAGATTTTCGGAATTAAATACAATGTGCGAAGATTTTAATGATACTGAAAGCTATGAAGATGATGATAGCAATAATTACTCTTCAATTTATAGAAATCCATACTATAATGGTATGTTGGATTTAGACCAACAAAGCCCTGATTTTTGGGATTCATTATAATTACTAATATAATCATATGAAAATGAATAAATATTATATACTACTTCTTTGTGTGCTGTTTGTTTTTGGAACATCTAGTTGTAATTCAAATAAAAATATGAAAGTTTATGAAGAGAGATTAGAAGCCACTATTGAAAATTACTATACGCTACTTCAATTGTTATATCTAACAGATTATGCTAGAGCAAATCATCAGGAACATGTTATAGGTGTCTCTTATGATTCAATGATTGTATGTCTTTTAAAAGAGTTGGATAAGATTGAATCGCAAGTTATGGAATTAAGAAAGGATGCGGATGATATACAAACAGGGATGAAAGATTTCTATCTTTATGATTATAAAAGTACTTTCAATAGTATCAAATCTTATCTAATGGATAGAGATTTTTATAATGCTATTGAAGCTACAAAAAAATGTCTTGAATCTATTTACAGCGCAAAAACCTTCTTTCATTATAAACCCAAATTTTATGAAGAAGGAGGACGTAGCTTTCTATAATTATTTTGATTAGTATAATGAACTATTCTATTTTATTTGGAATTAAGCAAACTAAACTCCCCATTATAATAGTTGAGATAGAGGATAAGCACCTTTGTTTCATCTTAGATACTGGGAGTACATGTTGTTTGATTGATAGTAATGTAGTAGAATATTTCAAGGATATAGTAGAGCCTATTGGGGATTACTGCATCAGTGGAATAGATGGAACTAAGCATAATGTAGATGTGGTTATTCTACCTTTCAACTTTGAAGGTTATACCTATAAGCCAAAGTTCTGTGTACAGCAACTATCAGATGCTTTTAAAGAAATTGAAGAAGATAGTGGAATACAAGTACATGGATTGCTGGGTACTGACTTCCTATTAGAAAATAAATGGATTATTGATTTCAAAGAACTTAATATACACATTAACAATGAGTGACATACAGCAGACATCTGAAAATACGTTATTATGGTTTATAGTAGCCGCTATATTTGGCTTACTTTGTTTAATTATATGGTTGTTTCAAACTGTAAAATTTAGAGAGCCTACAGTTAGTGATTATTATAGAAACTATAATGATGATAGAGGATATTTGTTAAATGAAGAATTATATAACAAAGCACTGTATAGATATAAAAAGTGTAACAATAAACGCAGATGGTTTATATTATTGTATGATTATGTAAACAAATAAATTTATGTTTTTGATTCTTCTAAAGATATGTGGTTATACTCAAATATCTAATCATTGATATTGAGAATAACTCTCAATATACCCTTGGTTGCTGTGCCTTTCTATTATATCTGATTATTAGGTGTTTCATTTAATAGGAAGAGAAGATTAATCAATATCACTTAAAGTTTACCTCTTCTAGTGGTATATGAGCATTATAAACTTTAAATAAAGAATTGAATTATGGAAAAGAAACAAGAAACTTAGCACTTCCAAGTGCTAGTATTGGCAATGTATAAACCTTGCCATTGTTGGTCAATAGTTGTTCTATTGACTAAATCAAGAGAGTATTAACTTACTGACAATTACAGACATAAGTATAATAATATAGTAGATTGTGGTTCTGAATGTCGTGGGTTCGAGTCCCATCAGTCACCCAAAGAAATCCTGTAAGTTTATGACTTACAGGATTTTTTGTTCATAACACTTTACTATCCTCTATGTTAAAGTTTACTATTCCGACCAGCCCCCAACAAATATTAACCACGATAATCATAAAATTCCGGGAATTTGCATACATTTGCACCACACTTATAAAAACATCATAGGTGCAATAATAAACATGGAAAATGAACTTCTGTCGCTCATTCCTGAATATATACCTTTAGGGCTCGGCGTATATGATAAAGATGGATATCTGAAATACGCCAATGACACTACACTAAAAATGTTCGGTGTAACTATGAAGGATATTTATAATATTAATATCTTCGATGACCCTAACATCACGGCAGAAGATAAAACTCTCCTAAAGCAGGGGTTGAACGTCTCTTTTGAAACCGATTATGATTTCGATCTTTGTGAAAACTTCTACGAAACACCCATCAAAGGAATCAAAAAATACTTTGTTACCAAAGTAACTATCATGCGCGATCCCGAAGGAAATCGTCAAGGCTATTTACTAGCCTGTGAAGATATCACCGTAAAGAAAGCACAAGAGCGGGAAATTATTGAAAGCTACAAGAAAATAAAAGCAACACAAAAGGAATTATCACTAGCCTTGAATGCTGGGAAGCTATCCTCATGGAACTACAATATAAAGGAAGGTCTGTTTTGCAAATTCGATGTCCATATCGAGAATATTGAGAAAAGATCATTGCAATCCATATATGAGAGCATCCATCCCGACGACAGAAATAAATTCATGGCATTACTGGAAGCAGTAGCTCATAAACAGAAACTCCCGGAAAACAGGATTATATTAAAAGTTCTGGAAAACAATGCAACAGATTATAGGTACTCCAGCTTTACCTACAGTGCAGTAGAAGATGAAGCTGGCAATATAGTTGTCATCACATTTATTCAACGGGATATTACCGAAGACATTATATACCAGCAAAATCTGATTACAGCCAAAAACAAAGCAGAAGAAGCGGACAAATTGAAGTCCACATTCCTCGCTAACATGAGTCATGAAATCCGTACTCCACTCAATGCAATTGTTGGATTCTCCGAATTGCTGACCGAAACGGATGATGCGGAAGAAAAATTTGAATATAAACAACTGATTGAAACCAACAGTGAGATACTCCTGAAATTAATCGGGGACATTCTCGATCTATCAAAAATTGAAGTTGGCTCCATTGATATCAATCGTCAGAAACTGAATTTGTGCCAGCTTTGCGATGAATTATACCGGTCCTTCCAACAACGGATTAAAAATCCCAAAGTTATCCTCAAACTCATCAATCCATATACCAAATGTGTGGCGAATTTCGACAAATATCGCTTTATGCAGATATTCACAAACTTTGCTACGAATGCCATTAAGTATACGCCACAAGGTGAAATTGTGATGGGATACGAATGTATGCCCGGACAGGTAAGAATCTATGTAAAAGATAGTGGCATCGGAATACCGGAGGAGAAAAAGAACCGTATCTTCAGTCGTTTCGAGAAATTAGATACTTTTGCCCAAGGAACCGGCTTAGGACTTTCTATCTGTAAAGCCATTGCCGATGCTACAGGCGGAGAAGTAGGCTTTAAATCCAAAGCCAACATAGGTTCTGAGTTCTGGTACATCGGATATACCGATGTCGAATATGTCGAAAAATCAGAGGTTGCAGACGAGGACTTAAATAACAAAAGTACAGAACACCTTTCCGCAGATTCCCCAGTAAAGATTAAAGATCTGAATATTCTGATAGCGGAAGATAATGACAGCAATTACCTGTTAATCAAGAAACTTCTTAAAGACAATCAACTAACCCGCGCCATAACCGGAGTAGAAGCTATCGAGAAAATCAAAGCCCAGACCTTTGACATCGTCTTTATGGATATGCGGATGCCGGTAATGAATGGACTGGAAGCAACTTCCCTCATCCGGGAATTCAACCAGACTACCCCTATTATCGCCCTTACTGCCAATGCATTCGACTCCGACAGAGAGAATGCATTAGCGGCAGGATGCAATCATTTCATGACCAAGCCCGTCAAAAAACGAGAATTGATGGATTTACTTTTCAGATATTTCAAACAACAACCCCAATAACAGGATTATTTCTGATTCAATTTACGTATCACTTTAGCAGGATTTCCCACAGCCAACGAGTCTGCCGGAATATCATGCGTAACCACTGAACCCGCACCGATTACACAACGGTCGCCAATAGTCACTCCCGGACAAATTGTCGCATGACCGCCAATCCAGCAACGTTCACCAATGGTTACCGGCAGACAATTCTCATAGGCATCCCTTTCGTCAGCATCAAGCGGATGTTGCGCTGTATAAATATGTACTCCCGGAGCAATCAGCGTTTTCCGGCCAATAGTAACTTTAGCACCATCCAAAATAACAGCACCGAAATTGATAAAAACTCCTTCAGCTGCATATATACCATCCCCATAATCGCAATAAAAGGGTGGTTCTACAAAAAAATCCGGAGCGGAATTCGGGAAAAGTGAACGGGTAACCTCCGGCATTTTAGAGGTATGATATTCAGTCACATTCAACTGATGCAGCTTCTTTTTTACTTCAGCCCGATAGGCATACATTTCAGGAGTATGAGCATCGTAATGAAGCCCTTCGCGCATACACTTTAATTCTTCTTGAAGTGTTCTCATCTTAAAAATGATTTTATTATTAACTCGTTAAAAGCACTGCAAAGTTAGTATAAATTCAGGCACCTGTATGCCCATGTTTCTGTAAAAAAAGTAAATGCCCAAAACCATAAAAAAGGCTCAATTGTTATCTAAATATTCGGAATTATCAGGTGTACAACAAACAGTCTTTTAGTTTAAAAAAGTTGAAAGTAGATAATCCTACGCTTATTTTCTGTTTGCTGGCACTCGATTTGCGGATATTATTACAGAGTATTAACCAATATACTCCTGATATTAGTATGACAACATGTATAACTAAAAATAAATGATTATGGAAACAAACGAGAAATTAATTGCAGTCGTAGAAATCGGTGGTGACAAAGCAACTCAATTCTGGGCAAGAGCTGATGATTTGGCGCAAGCATACAATGAGAAATCAACGGATATAGTCTATTCAGTAAAGAAACTTCCTGATTCTGATAACCTCTTTCACTTCTTCGCTACCTCTAAAGAAGAAATGACGCAGGAAACCTTGTTGGAATGTAGCCGTGAGTTCCTGGATGAATTATTGACATTAGTTCCCAGCGAATGCGTCAGAATATCCGTTGTCGGACCTAAAGCAGGCTAAAAGAGCATACCATAAACCGGTAAAGCAAAGGATTGGGCAGGCAGAAAAGAGGCAGATAGGAATACATTCATTATCTTTGCAACTGTTTTTGTAAACCCAACCCTATATAAAATGAAGTTACTCTGGCTCGACCTCAACAGCTCATACGCACATTCTTCCCTGGCACTTCCGGCACTACATGCCCAGATTGCTGATGATACATCCATAGAATGGGATATCGTATCAGCCACTATTAATGAGAATGTAGGTCTGACTGTCAATGAAGTCTATCATCGCCAACCTGACATACTTGCCGCTACAACCTGGCTCTTCAACCATGAGCAATTGCTCCACATCCTTTCAAGAGTAAAAGCACTCCTACCACAATGCTGCATTGTATTAGGCGGCCCTGAGTATCTGGGAGACAATGAATACTTCCTACATAAGAACCCTTATGTCAGCTGTGTATTCAGAGGAGAAGGAGAAGAAGTGTTCCCGCAATGGCTCGCATGCCGGAACGAACAAGAAAAGTGGAATACCATTCCCGGACTCTGTTATCTCGACCCCAACGGGCAGTACAGAGACAACGGCATAGCACGTGTACTGAAATTCTCTGATCTCATATCTCCCGAAAAAAGCCGTTTCTTTAATTGGAGCAAACCATTCGTACAGCTGGAAACGACACGAGGCTGTTTCAACACCTGTGCATTCTGCGTCAGCGGAGGTGAAAAGCCTGTACGTACACTTTCCATAGAAGCTATTCGCGAACGACTCCAAATCATTCATCAACATGGTATTAAAAACGTGCGTGTACTCGACCGTACTTTCAATTACAATACCCGCCGGGCAAAAGAATTGCTTGAGCTTTTTCTTGAATACCACCCTGATATACGCTTCCATCTGGAAATACACCCTGCACTTCTTTCCGAAGAACTGAAAGAAGAATTGAAACACTTGCCCGAAGGTTTGTTACACCTGGAAGCAGGCATACAAAGCCTGCGTGAACCTGTACTCGAAAAAAGCCGGAGGATGGGAAAGCTGACAGACGCATTGGAAGGTCTGAAATTCCTGTGTTCTCTCCCCAATATGGAAACACATGCCGATTTAATAGCAGGACTCCCACTCTACCATCTTTCAGAAATATTCGAAGATATCCGTGTTCTGGCAGCATACGGTGCAGGAGAAATACAACTGGAGTCTCTCAAATTACTCCCCGGTACGGAAATGCGTAGAAGAGCGGAAGAATTGGGTATCCAATATTCTCCCCTCCCACCCTATGAAGTGCTTCAAACCCGCGAGATCAATGTAAGTGAATTGCAAACAGCCCGTCAACTCTCCCGCCTGCTGGATGGATTTTATAATACTCCAGCCTGGCAATCCATCACCCGTAAACTCATTCTGAAAGAAGAAAAATTCCTGTATCGGTTCCTGGAACACCTGATACAAATAGGTTTGATAGACCAACCGATAAGTCTGGAAAAACGAGGACTTATCCTGTATGAATTCTGTAAGCACAACTATCCAGAATATCAGTTAGAAGCCAGCATTGCTTGGATAGAGGCCGGCATGTCACTGAAAAAACTTCCGGCAGAAAAGGTAAAGACCAAACGGCAGGTTCCCCCGGAGAACTGGCAAGTACTGTATGGCCAATACAAAGAGAATCTCCGCCTTTGTTTCCTGCCTGTCAATGAGGAAACCAATCAAGGCTATTGGTTTGGTTTCGAATCGGAGATACAGAAGCCGGAACCCGTATTCAAAGCAATGAATTAACTGAAAAGATAAATGGAAGACAAGACCATAGAAAAAGTAGATTTCTCCATCGAGGAACTGGAAACAAATTATTATGAATGTACATTTGACAAATGTAACTTTTCAGATAAGCCTATCGGAAGAGTTATATTCGAAAAATGTACATTCAAAGAGTGCAACCTTTCATTAGTAAAAACCAGTAATACCTCTTGGTTGGATGTCCTGTTCACCGATTGCAAAATGACAGGCATCAACTTCAGCCTCAGCAACCGCTTCGGCTTGTCTGTGGAATTCCATAATTGTCTGTTGTCATACGCCCTTTTTACTGAGATGAAACTGAAAGGAACCCGTTTTATAGGGTGCGATTTGCAAAACACAGACTTTATGGAAACCGACCTTTCCAATGCAGTATTTAAAGATTGCGACCTTTGTTATGCTTCTTTCCATCATACCAACCTGGAGAAAGCAGATTTCACTACTGCACGCAATTATGCTTTAAATCCTGCTGCCAACCGTCTGAAAAAAGCGAAGTTCTCCCGATACGGACTGGAAGGGTTGCTTACAGGATTAGGAATAGAAGTTGTCGATTAACTTCTCCTTGTATAACTTGGGAGTAGGTGCAGTACTACAAGGTAATGTAACCCAAACAGTTGTACCTACACCTACTTCCGAAGTCAACCCAATAGATCCACCCATACATTCCGCAATGGACTTACATATAGGCAACCCTAACCCAACTCCTTGTGTAAAAGAGTCCACTTTTTCAAAACGTTCAAAAATAACAGGCAATTTATCCTGCGGAATACCACATCCGGTATCCGTTACCTTTATCTCAATACCTTGTTCTGTAACGCCGTAAGTAATATCAATATACCCTTCCTGAGTATGCTTCAAAGCATTCGACAAGAAGTTATTCAATATCTGTTTCACACGCTTTGTATCCAGTTCAACCATATAGCCCTGTCCCGGTTTATGAATACGGATATCCAGCCTTCCGGCTGCTTTCATCCTGTACTCGGTAGCACTTTCCATTATCAAGTCGGACAGACAGAACCACGTGGGATGCAGATCTATATACCCCGCCTCTATCTTCGAAATATCAAGAATATCATCCACTATTTTCAGTAGAAGCGCATTGTTGTGATTGATCAGATTACAAAATTCTTTCTTTTCCGCTATATCCTCAGTATCCGCCAATATGCTGGAGAAACCAACAATAGCATTCAAAGGAGTACGGATCTCGTGACTCATATTTGCAAGGAAAGCCGTCTTCAGTCGATTGGCTTCCTCTGCTTTGTCTTTCGCTTTCCGCAAATCGCTTTCCAGCTTTTTCCTCTCGTCAATAATCTGGGTGCCTCCAATCAGAATAGCAGGTTTTCCACCCTCATCATACTCATATATGATACCATAGATATTTCTCCAAGATAAAGTATTGTCCGCATTCTGGTATAAGAACTCTTCATCAATAAGCTTGGAACAACCTTTCTCCAATCCATCTATCGCTTCATAGATTCTTTTTCTGTATTCCGGCAATACATGCGACAGGTGCTCATCCACATCTACTACTACAGTTCCCTGCTCCCCTTTCTCCAGGTTTCCTTCCCAAATAATCTCTTTACGCTTCAAATCCCACTTCCATAGTTTCAGCTTAATTGCTTTCACCAGCAAGTGGTGTTGAAGACTTTGCTGTTTCAGTTGCTGTTGCTTCTGCTCCAACTCCTGCATCAAAAGATTATAAGGCTTCATTAGTTCCTCCTCACCATCAATATCAGGAAGACGGTTGCGAATTTTATTATATTTTCGGAAATAATAGACTGCCGCTATCAGTGAAACAATGAAAGCAAACAGAGTTATTAAATATAAAATATACGTCATGATTCAAGTTATCCTTATATATTGAATTACAAAGAAACTCAATTATAAGATAACCCCTGAGTTATATTTTCAATTGATTATTAAAAATAGTATCAAATGATATTAAAAAAAGTACTATACAACTAATATACAGCATTTTAAGAATCCATATCCTTTTGAGCATTCTTAAATTCCGAAGGAGTCATTCCCGTTCTTCCCTTAAACAACTGATGGAATGTAGGCATGCTGTTGATGCCTGATGATTCAGCAATTGCACGCAAAGTGTAATCGGGTTGTTCCTTCATTAAATGTATCGCATAATTCAGGCGCAGGTTATTGATATATCCGTTCAGGTTAGTGTCCGTATTCTCCTTTATCATCTTGGCAAAACGAGTATTATTCATGCGGACAATTCTAGTCAGCTCTTCTCTCGATAAGTCGGGAGAAAGATACATTTTATCCCGTTTTATAATATAATCCAGTTTTTCGAAAATCATCTTATTCATCTGCTTATCCTGCTCCTCGTTATCACCGGATTCGTCTTCCACTTTCTCTGGAAAAGAGAGATCTTTCTCTACACCCAGTTGCGAACGGTCCATTTCTTCCTGCATGGAAAATTGCTCGTTAATGCGTTTTACCAGCGCTTTATTTTTGTTTCTGATTACACAATTTTGATGCCATAGTCTCCACAAAAAGAATAAAGCCAGTAATGCGCCACTCAGAATACATATCAGCGTAATGGTTCGTATCTTCAGCTGAAACGCCTGTTCCGAGATACGGGCTTCTTTCTCGTTTAGCTCATAAAGTGCATCCAGTTCCAGTGCGGCATTCTGCTTTTCCCGCTGGTAAATGCTATCTTTTATTGCAGTGATATCCCTTTGAAGATTTATAACCGTTTTATAGTTCTCTAATTTAACATTGGCTTGTATTTCCAAATTCAGGATACTGAGATACTGGCTATTCAATGTATCCTGCTGACGCATTACTTCCTTAAAATCACGACAATTATCCAATACGGCCTGATATTTTCCCAAAAGCAATAAATAAGGAGTAGCATCAAATTTACCATCAGGAGTGGAAGCAGCATTTGTCGACTGATATTTCTTATAATATACAGCTGCACGCTTCTGGTCTCCCATCAAATGGAAAAGATAAGCCAATTTGGAGTATACATACGCAAATTGCAGATCCAATAAGTCCGCACGGATTTTCGATTGTTCACTCATCCTGTCAAGTAACTTTTCGCGTTGCAGACCTATTTCCAAAGCCTCGTTCGATCGCTTGTCAGCAATCAGATAGCCCATCTTCACTCCATAGAAATAGGAAAGCATCGTTTCATAGTCTTCATTTTTAGAATTATCGAGCAAGTCAATGGCCTGATCAAAGAACAGATACCCCTCTTCTTTGAAAGAAAGCCTTCTTTTGTTCTCTCCCATACAAAACAATAACTTACATTCGGACTGTATATCTTTAAGTTCGCGCGCCAGCTCCACCCCCTGAACAGCATAGCGCATGCTTTCCTTATATTCACTTAATAGAGAAAATAATTCAGCCATGGATACCGTCATCCTCAACAAATGTGAAGGATTATCATGTGACAGGGAATCGCTGACATAAGCCCTGCGAGCATAATGAAGAGCGGATTTATTTCTGTACATATTACGATAAACCGCACTGCGCAGCTCATCAACAATATTTAGAGGCATTGCACTGTTTACTTCAGCTTTATCCAATAATTGCAAGGTCCGAACAGGATCTTTCATATAATCCTTCATAATATACTCCTTGGTATATTGTTCCGGCGCACGGTTATCCCCCCCTGCCCGGACAGGCAGAGATAGGAATCCCAATAAAAGGAAGCACAAGTAGTAGAAATGTCTCATAATATCTTTCTTATTCTTCTGTGTCTATTTTCTGATGGACTGCACAGTCTGCGCAAATGCCCTTGATAACGTAATTTATACCGGTCTGCATAAACCCTTCCGGAAGGTTGACCGTTGGAGCATGCACACTTCGGATGCAGTACGTCTTGTGGCACTGCTCACAATAGAAATGCATGTGCTGGTCTTCCACCGTGCACATACAGCAATCTTCGCAAACCGCATATTTCAGCGAACCGCTTCCATCGTCCACTCCATGTATCAGGTGATGGGAAAGAAACAGGGTTAATGTCCGGAAGATAGTAGATTTATCAACCGTGTCGAGTTTATCCTCCAGGTCAGTCACGGCTTCATCTCCATCATAGTACGGAGAATCAACAGCCGCATGGCCGTAGGCTTTATATCCCGCAGGGACAATTTATGCAAATATATTTCTTCCATATTTCTTAAAACTTCTTTCTCAATATACGGACTGAATTCAGCACCACCAACAAAGCTACGCCGACGTCAGCAAACACTGCCGCCCAAAGGGTGGCAAATCCGCAGGCACCCGCCAGCAACACCAACACCTTCACCGTAATAGCACCTACTATATTTTGCATCACTATCCGTCGTGTTGCCCGCCCTATAGAGATAGCGGTTGCAACTTTGGATGGCTGATCAGTCTGAATAACGACATCCGCGCTTTCAATGGCAGCGTCCGAACCTAACCCTCCCATGGCAATACCTACATCACTGAGAGCCAATACAGGAGCATCGTTCATGCCATCTCCGACAAATGCGACAGACATACCCGGAACAGAATTGAGTTGTTCCAAATGAACGGCCTTATCTTCCGGCAATAAGTCACCGTAGGCTTTGTCAATTCCCAATTCCTTTGCAAAGATATTAACAATCTCTTGTTTATCCCCGGATAACATTTGAATATTATCTATTTTTAAAGCCTTTAATTTTTTAATAGCATCTACCGCATCCTCTTTCAGAGTGTCTGAAAGTAGCAGTTGTCCGGCATACTTCCCATCCACGGCACAGACCACTACCGTAGCTACACAATCCGCAAGTTCTTCGGGTACAGCTATCTGACGGTCAGTCAATAAACGGATATTACCGACAAGTACCTGATGGTGTTCCACTTCAGCTTCCAAACCGTATCCTGCCAATTCATTCAAAGAAGTCACAATCGCAGGTTTCACACCACGTCCGGAAGCATAGTGAACAATGGCTTGTGCCACAGGATGGGTACTTTTCTTTTCTACAGATGCCACTAAACTCAGTAATTCATCTTCGGGGATATCTGTTGCCTGTATGGACGTCACACGGAAACTGCCGGTAGTCAACGTACCTGTCTTATCGAATACAACTGCATTGATACGGGTTATGGCATCCAGATAATTACTTCCTTTAAACAAGATACCTGTACGCGAAGCCGCTCCTATTCCGCCAAAATAGCCCAATGGGATACTGATAACCAATGCACAAGGACAGGATATCACCAGAAATACCAGTCCCCGATAAAGCCAGTCATTGAACACATAGTCAAATTCCGGATGCACAGCCGCAACAAGTGCAGGAAGAGCAACGATAAGAAAAGCCAACAGGACTACAATCGGTGTATAGATGCGGGCAAACTTCCGGATAAAAAGTTCCGCCGGTGCTTTCCGTTCCGCCGCATCCTGAACTAAAGTAAGAATACGTGCCAGAGTGCTATGATCATAAGGTTTCGTCACTTGTATGCGCACTGCCTGTCCGCTGACAATCATACCGGCAAGCACCTCGCCTCCTTCGGAGACATTGCGCGGCATACTCTCCCCCGTCAGTGCCGAAGTATCGAAGACGGCATAAGGATTTTGCAAGCTACCATCCAAGGGAACCCGTTCGCCGGGCTTCACTTCGATCACTTCTCCTACATTTACCTCACGGGGGGAAACAGTACTTAGTACTCCCTTTCGGTACACATCTACCTGTTCGGGACGTACATCCAGCAAATCCTTGATATTACGAGATGCCTGGTTCACAGCCTTATCCTGCAACATCTCTCCGATGGAATAGAGTAGCATTACTGCCAGTGCTTCCGGATATTCTCCGATATAGAAAGCTCCAAGGGAAGCCAATGCCATCAGCGAAAATTCATTGAACCAGTCTTTTTGCAAAATACTCTCCCAAGCTTCGCGCATCACGGGCAGTCCGACAGGCAGGAAGCCTATAAGAAACCAAAGGAACTCGATAACCGGATTAACGAACCACGTCCATTCCTGATGCTGGAAGATAATACCCAACAGAAGGAAGACACCGGACAATACCGGAGCCCACCACTTCTTTATGATAGATTTCTCTTTTTCTTTGCTCTGCGAATGAGTATGTGAACAACAACACTGACATTTACTTTCCATAATCTTTTTATTTTTTTAGTTGGTACAAAGGTAAGGAATAGGAAATGCAACCGGGTTGCAAAGGGCCCATTGACAACTTATTATAAATTATTTCTGTAATTGCATAGAACTAAAATCCTATTCGCAAGAAACTAACTCTGTTTATGCACATTATTATTCTTACAACAAATATTATTATTTCTTACAACAGTTCTGTTTCTTTCTTACAATAGCTGTTGTAAGAAAGAAATATAATTGTTGTAAGATTATTTTTTAGCACTTTCAAGAATAATTTCTTGTATCCCGGAGATTAAACGGATTGAAAAGAGGATAAGTTATTAAACATTCTCAAAAAGAGCAATCACTGTCAAACTTTTATTGAAGATAAATAGTTTAATATATAAATATAAACAACGAACCAATATGAAAAATGTAGTACTCATAGGAGCCAGCGGTTTTGTAGGAACCGCCATCCTGAATGAATTGCTGAACAGAGGCCATAAAGTAACTGCCATTGTACGCGACCCGACCAAAGTGACCGCCAGCAATCCGAACCTGAAAGTCGTTCAGGCAGATGTGACCGATACCGATGTTCTGATTGAGGCCAGCAAAGGTAAAGACGCCGTCATCAGCGCTTATAACCCCGGTTGGAAGAATCCCAATATATACGAAGAAACGCTGAAGAACTATCCGCTGATAGTGGATAGTGTGAAGAAGGCCGGTGTTGAGCGTCTACTTATCGTGGGCGGTGCCGGAACCCTGTTCTATGCTCCCGGAAAGATGGTGATGGATGCTGACGATATTCCAGCCAAACTGTTGCCCGGAATCAAATCCCTCGGAGAATTCTATCTGAATACACTTCGTAAAGAAAACGATATTGACTGGATATTCCTCTCCCCTGCCGCCAACATGACACCGGGAGAACGTACCGGAAAGTTCCGTATCGGAAAAGACGACTTAGTGGTAGGTGTAAATGGAGACAGCAATATCTCCGTTGAAGACTATGCCGTGGCAATGGTAGACGAATTGGAACAGAAGCACCACCACAAGGAGCGCTTCACCATAGGATATTAAACAAGGCTATTTCAGAAAAGGATTTCTTTAAATTTCAAAACAGAATAAATGCCGGCAAATAAAGAATCACTCTTCTTTTTACCGGCATTTGTCTTTTTACCAAACTTAATTGAACTAACCCTATTTATTCTGCATTCTTTTTCAGCCATTCCAACCTGCGCATATCAGGCAGGTGCTTTACCTTGAAGTTCTCAAACTTAACATTAAATCCGCCTCCATCGGGACAGGCAGCCATGAATCCGACCTTCACCGGAATATTATCCTGCAACCATGCATTCCGCATCATCGTATAAGTCTTGTCATCGAACGAATAGAAGATTTCAACGGCATCCAGCCTGCGGACAGCTTTAATCCAAATATAAGGAACTGGTTTATCCAACGTGATTACACTCCAGTCACTGGTCTTGTGAGTCACCACTGTACTCAGATTGAATTTTCCGTCTACAAACTCAATGCCTGCTTTGATGTAGTTTTCATGATCGATGCGCAACATCAGTCCCGCTTGGTCAAAGCGTGCCTTATAATCGCCAGTCACTTTCACTTTAACTTCAAATTCACCGCCATACGTTGCATAATAGAAAGGGGCGTCATCCACAGTAAAGCCATAATGAGAGATACGCCAATAATCACTCTGCGGAGTGACAAACATCGAAAGACTTTTATCCTTTATTTCCCACTGTTCAGGTTCGTTGAACCACTGCATTTTTTCCAATGTCTGAGCAAAAGAGGCTTGTACCCCAATCATCATCAACAGACTAAAAAGTAACTTTTTCATTTCTCGTGTTATTTTAATGAATTATTATTCTGATATATATTTAGCCCTGTCCGCTTCGGTGATCGTACGTAGCACCCGGCAAGGATTACCGACGGCCAGCACATTGGCAGGAATACTTTTTGTAACCACACTTCCGGCACCAATAATCGTATTATCACCAATCGTCACTCCCGGCAACACACAGACCTGGGCACCAATCCACACATTATTTCCAATAGTGATAGGATAGGCATATTCAAGCCCCTGGATTCTCTGTTCCGCATCCAAGGCATGTCCGGCAGTATAGAAACCACAGTTCGGAGCCACAAAAACATTATCACCAAATGTAACTTTAGCTCCATCCAGAATGACGCAATTCACATTCGAATAGAAGTTCTCCCCTATTTCGATATTATATCCGTAATCACAATAAAATGGTTGTTCTATCAAGAACGATTTTCCGGTCTTACCGAACAGTCGGCGGATAATGTTCTCCCGCTCCTTCTTTTGTGAAGGGCGCAAGCTATTCAGTTCATAACATACTTCTTTGCAAGCTTCCCTCTCCGACACAAGCTCTATATCATTATTGGCATCATACAATTTCCCGGCTTTCGCTTTTGCTTTTTCACTCTCCATAATTTATTGCACTTAAAATAAATAACCATTAGTTTTCATTACCTTTGCAAAGGTAAAGGCTTACAGATAAGTCGGCAATACTGATTAATAACCATTTTTCCATCTCCATACCGTATGGACATCGTAAATAAACTGAAGAAAGAGCTACTGAAACAAGCGTTCACCGAGGAACAGAAACAGACGGAACGCCTGAATGAGTGCAAACATATAGCTTCCATATATGCACAGACTGAAAATGCCATAGCAGTGTTAAGTGATATGAAAGCCAATATTAGTTATATTTATTACGGCGGAGTAGCCGAGAAACTGGGACTGGCAGAACGAAATACCGCCAAGACCATTCAGTCGATATGGGAAGAAGAAATATTCAGCCGCATTCATCCGGACGACTTACAAGAGAAGCATTTGCAGGAACTCCGCTTCTTCCACTTCCTGAAAAGTGTCCCGGAAAAGAAACGCCCGGACTACTACCTTATACACAATATGCGCATGCGCGATCATTCGGGCAGGTATGTACACATCTTGCACAGGATGTTTTATATAGCGAGCCACTCAAACGGAAGTGTATGGTTATCCTTATGCCTTTACAACTTTTCAATGGATACGTCGTTAAGTTGCACCATTCTTAACTCGGCAGACGGGCAAACTCTTGAACTGGAAAAGCAGAATTGCAACGACCTGTTGTCAGACCGGGAAAAAGAAATCCTGCAATTGATAAATAAGGGAAAAATGAGTAAGGACATTGCCCAGACATTATCCATTAGTATAAACACCGTAAACCGGCACCGGCAAAATATCTTGGAGAAACTTCAGGTAAACAATTCTATTGAAGCTTGCCGGATTGCTAAAGAATTACACTTGTTATGATAAGAGAAGTAAGCCGGAATTAATATTAACTCACTAAAGTACATTTATGAAAGCAAAATTCTTTTTAAGCTGTATGGCGCTGGCAATCTTGTTCAGTGCATGCAATACCGCCAACCGCACCCCGAAGCAGAAGATAGAACAACAAATAGATTCCCTTCTGAAAGATAAAAAAGCTACGGTAGGCGTTGCTGTACTCGCCAATGATGAGACTGTAGCTGTTTATAATAATCAAATCCATTTCCCCCTGTTAAGCGTCTTCAAGTTTCATGTGGGACTGGCTGTTCTGGATAAGATGGATAAAGGACATATTGCTTTAGATAGTCTTATTGAAGTGAAATCTTCACAACTGAAGTCCAATACATACAGTCCGTTAAGAGATAAATTCCCCGATCAGGATATTACAATTTCTCTCGGAGAATTACTAAAGTACAGTATCTCACAGAGCGATAACAACGCATGTGATATCCTTATAGAATATGCCGGTGGTATAGATCAAGTAAACGAGTATGTGAAATCGTTAGGAATAAAAGATTGTAATCTTGCGGCAACAGAAGACCTCATGCATACCTCCGGAGATGCCTATCTGAACTGGAGTACCCCGGAAGAAGTAGTCAGATTACTGAATATAGCCGACAAGCAACCCCTATTTGGAACTCAATACAAAGACTTCCTTCAAGCAATCATGCAGGAAACTTCTACCGGCAAAGATAAGCTGAAAGGCCAGTTACCTGCCGACGTAATCGTAGGTCATAAGACAGGCTCTTCCGACCGGACTCCGGAAGGGATAAAGATTGCTGATAACGATGCAGGCTTTGTTATCCTGCCCAACGGACAGAAATATTATATAGCTGTCTTCGTCATGGAGTCGCAGGAAACTGATACAGATAATGCAGCTATCATCGCCAGTATATCCAAAATTGTATATGATACTTTAAACTCAGATATCCAATGAACAAGAACACTGATCCCCGCTGGCTCGAATGGGCCAAGGAATTACAATTCATAGCTCAGGCAGGACTGACCTACTCCCGAGATCCCTTCGACATCGAGCGTTTTGAACGTATCCGGGAAATATCGGCAGAGATCATGAGCCATCAAAGCGATCTGCCGATAGAGAAAGTAAAAGAATTATTCTGCAATGAAACCGGTTTCCAAACACCTAAACTGGATACCCGTGCCGCCATCTTTAATGACGGGAAAATACTTCTGGTAAAGGAAAAAGCCGGTGTATGGTCTATGCCCGGTGGCTGGGTAGACGTCAACCAAAGCATCAAAACCAATACGGAGAAAGAAGTCAAAGAAGAAGCCGGACTGGACGTAAAAGCCGTACGCCTGATTGCTTTGCAGGATAGAAACCTGCACAATGTGCCTCCTTATGCATATAATGTCTGCAAAGCCTTTGTTCTTTGCGAAGTAACAGGCGGAAGTTTTCAGAGTAATATAGAAACTACCGAAAGCAGCTATTTCTCTTTGGACGAAATACCTGCATTGGCCGAAGAAAAGAACAATAAGGAACAGATAGCCATGTGTTTCGCCGCCTATCTGGATGAAAACTGGAAGGTACCATTCGACTAAAAAAAACACTCGTAAAAAGTAAAGATATGAAGAAAGAAACCACCCCTCTCCGCCTGATTTATCCGCAATGGCAAGGCGGAATTGTAGATCACTGGATGCCGGATATTCCGGCAGAAGACTCTTCCAGAGGTTATTATTTAGGTGCCCAGTTACTGAACCTGCTGGCTCCGGACAGCAATCAGAAAACCGTGGAAGTTCCGGTATCTCTCGATATAAACGACAGAGCAACGGAAAAAGGTATCAGCTCCCGTAACGTGATTGTCAAACAAAGCAAGGCTGCGCTCAATATACTTAACGAAAACAAACCGGACCGGATCATCACCCTAGGCGGAGAATGTTCGGTCAGCGTTGTTCCGTTCACTTATCTGGCTGCCCGATACCCGAACGATGTAGCCGTAGTCTGGATAGATGCGCATCCGGACATCAACCTGCCTTATGATGATTACAAAGGATATCATGCCATGGCCCTCACCGCTTGCTTGGGAATGGGTGACGAAGAGATTATGAACTTACTGCCCGGTAAGTTTGACACTTCCAAAGCATTAATAGTAGGACTGCGTTCATGGGATAAAGGCATGCAGGAACGGCAAAAGGAATTGGGCATAAAAGGTCTGGCACCGAAAGAAACAGCGGACAACAGTTCCGCCATTATGGAATGGCTGAAAAGTACCGGAGCTTCCAAGGTTGTCGTCCACTTTGACTTGGACGTGATAGATCCTGCCGACATGATAGCAGGCGTCGGTGTAGAACCGGACGGTATGAAGACCGAGGAAGTAGTCCGCGTGATTAACGACATTGCCTCCGAATATGACCTGGTAGGGCTGACCGTAGCCGAACCAATGCCACGTATCGCTATTAAAATCAGGAATATGCTGAACCAGTTGCCTTTATTAAAAGAGTAAGAAAAGAGAAACTCACAAATAATCTCTATATTTGTATGGTCTCAAACAAAAACAACTGGAATCTATAAAAATACGGACCATGCATACGATATTGATTATTGAAGACGAACCAAGAGTAGCCAGCCTGCTCAAGAATGGACTGGAAGAGAATGGTTATCAAACCATGGTAGCTTACGATGGTGCCATGGGACTGCGTCTCTTCCGTGCCCATACGTTCGACCTGGTGATTTCTGATATTATCCTGCCCAAGATGGATGGTTTTGAGTTATGTAAAGAAATCCGTAAGACAAACCCAGGCATCCCTATCCTTATGCTGACAGCCTTAGGCTCTACAGATGATAAACTGGATGGATTCGATGCAGGAGCCGATGACTACATGGTGAAACCTTTTGATTTCCGCGAACTCTATGCAAGAATCAGGGTACTGCTGAAACGTAATAATGAAGCAACCGCACCGCAACCCCGGGAGATCAGATATTCCGACCTGTACATTGACCTACAAGGAAAGAATGTAACCCGAAACGGCACTTCCATCAAACTTTCACCCAAAGAATATAATCTGTTACTCTACATGACCGAGAATGCAGAGCGAGTTCTCAGCCGCATAGAGATAGCCGAAAAGGTTTGGAAGACCCATTTCGATACCGGGACCAACTTTATCGACGTATACATCAACTATCTCCGCAAAAAGATAGACAAGGATTTCGACACCAAACTGATCCATACCAAAGCCGGTATGGGCTTTATACTGACGGATAAACTATGAAGATCAGAACAGCCTTAACCCTGCGGTACACTTGTATCACAGCTGCCGTGTTCCTGGTATTTATCACCGCCATCTACTACGTCAGTGAGCACTCGCGCAGCAATGCCTTTTTCCGGAATCTGAAAAGCGAAGCCATCACCAAGGCACATCTGTTTCTGAATAACCAGGTGGATGCCGAAACCATGCAATCCATTTACCTGAACAATAAAAAGTTTATCGACGAAGTAGAAGTAGCCGTCTACGACACCGATTTCCGGATGTTATACCACGATGCCTTGCAAAACGACATCATAAAAGAAACTCCGGAAATGATAGAGCGCATCCTCCAGAAGAAAGAAATAGACTTCTACATCGAAGATTACCAAGGAGTAGGCATCATCTATACTTTCGAAGGTAAGGATTACATCGTTACCGCCGCCGCTTATGACGGCTACGGATATGCCAAACGGGAAATCCTGAAAGAAACACTCGCCCTATTACTATTCAGCGGACTGACCGTGCTGATTATTGTAGGCTACCTCCTTGCCCGAAGCGCATTGGCCCCCATCAGAATCATCGTGAAAGAAGCGGAGAACATAACCGCCTCACGAATCAACAAACGCCTGCCCGTCAAGAATGAGAAAGACGAATTAGGCGAACTGAGCCTTACCTTCAATGCCTTGCTCGACAGACTGGAAAAGTCATTCAATTCGCAGAAGATGTTTGTCAGTAACGTGTCGCACGAACTGCGTACCCCTATGGCTGCACTTTCTGCCGAACTTGATCTTGCCGTGCAGAAAGAACGAAGTCCCGAACAATACCAAAACGCCATCCACAACGCGTTGCAGGATTCGCAAAGAGTGATTAAACTCATCGACGGACTACTGAACCTTGCCAAAGCGGATTATGAACCGGAACAGATCAAAAGAGAAGAAATCCGTCTGGACGAACTGTTGCTCGATGCAAGGGAACTTGTCTTGAGGGCGCACCCCGATTTCCATGTGGAACTTGTATTCGAGCAGGAAGCCGAAGACGACAAGGTGCTCACAGTGATCGGTAATAGTTACCTGCTTACAACAGCGTTCGTAAACCTCATCGAAAACAATTGCAAGTACTCCCGGAACCAAACTTCTTTTATCCAGATTTCTTTCTGGGAAGAATGGTCCATCATCCGCCTTTCGGACGACGGTGTGGGCATGTCGGACAAGGACAAAGAGCACTTGTTCCAACTCTTCTACCGCGGCGAAAACAAAGATGTGGCATCCGGCTACGGCATCGGCATGACTTTGGCACAAAAGATACTGAGCCTGCACAAAGGGGAAATATCCGTCTTCTCGCATCCGGGTGAAGGGACCACTTACGTCGTTAAACTCCCGCATATCTGATTTCTCTAATGGTTTTCTAATACCACTCTAATAAATCTCTAACGGCTTCTCCACGAAGCCGTTCTTACTTTTGCGCCGTGAAATAGAAACGCAATTAGTAACTTCAAAAAAAGGAAAGAGATTATGAAGTGGAAGAAAAAGTTACAGCAGCCTCAGTATGCGCTCAACTCCGAGAAAGTATTCCTGACTGCCACACAACCGGCAAAATCCGTTTACTCATACCTGCAAACGACAAGGCTCGGGTTGACAAGAGCAGAAGTTGAAGACCGCCAGCTTACGTATGGAAAGAACGAAGTGGTTCACGAACAAAAGAAAAATCCGTTCATCGTATTCATCAAAACTTTCATCAATCCGTTCATAGGAGTGCTGACCGGATTGGCAGTCATATCACTCGTCATCGACGTACTCATGGCAGAACCGGGAGAACAGGAATGGACGGGAGTCGTCATCATCGCCGTCATGGTGGTGTGTAGTGCCATCCTGCGTTTCTGGCAGGAATGGAAAGCCAATGAAGCCACAGATTCACTAATGAAAATGGTAAAGAATACCTGTCTCGTGAAGCGTGCCGGAAGTGGTGAGGAAGAACTGGATATTACGGAACTGGTTCCGGGAGACATCGTCTTCCTGGCAGCCGGAGACATGATTCCGGCAGACCTGCGCATCATCGAATCCAAGGACTTGTTCATCAGTCAGGCTTCCCTGACCGGAGAGTCGGAACCGATAGAGAAGTTTCCGGAAGTAAAGGAAAAGCAATACCGGAAAGGCAGCATCGTGGAACTGGATAACATCTGCTACATGGGTTCCACCGTTATCAGTGGCGCAGCCAAAGGTATCGTATTTGAAACCGGCAACAGGACTTTCCTCGGTACTATCGCCCACAACCTCACGGGACACCGTGCCACTACTGCTTTCGACAAAGGAATCAGCAAAGTAAGCCTGCTGCTCATCCGTTTTATGCTGGTCATGGTTCCGTTCGTATTCTTCATCAACGGGTTTACGAAAGGGGATTGGTTCGAGGCTTTCATCTTCGCCATTTCGGTAGCCGTGGGACTCACGCCCGAGATGCTTCCGATGATTGTAACCGCCAACCTTTCTAAAGGTGCTCTGTCCATGTCGAAGAAGAAAACGATTGTCAAGAACCTGAATGCCATCCAGAACTTCGGTGCGATGAATATTCTTTGCACCGACAAAACGGGTACGCTGACGTGCGACAAGATTGTTCTGGAAAAGTACATCAATGCCGATGGCAGCAATGACGAAAGCAAACGAATATTGCGTCACGCCTACTTCAACAGCTATTTTCAGACCGGGCTAAAGAATCTGATGGATAAAGCCATCCTCTCGCACGTAAAGGAACTGAAGCTGGAACATCTGAAGGATGCCTACACCAAAGTGGACGAAATACCGTTCGATTTCATCCGCCGGAGAATGTCCGTAGTGATAGAAGACAAACAAGGCAAACGCCAGATCATCACCAAAGGCGCCGTGGAAGAGATGCTCAGTATCTGTTCGCACACAGAGTTCAATGGAGAAGTGCAATCTCTGACGGATGAACTGAAGGTTAAAGCCCAAAAGATCAGCGAAGAAATGAACCGGAAAGGAATGAGAGTGCTGGCCGTTGCTCAGAAAAGCTATATAGAGAAGGTGGGTAATTTCTCCGTGAGTGATGAAAAGGAAATGGTTCTGATTGGCTTCCTGGCTTTTCTTGATCCCCCGAAACCATCTGCGGCAGAAGCTATTAAGCAACTGCATGAGTATGGTGTGGAAGTTAAAATTTTATCGGGGGATAATGATATTGTAGTGAAAGCCATAGGGCGGCAAGTAGGTATCGACACAAGTTATTCACTGACCGGACCAGATATTGAGAATATGGATGAGACTATTTTGAAAGAGCGTGTAAAGACCACTACCTGCTTTTCCAAATTGACGCCTCTACAAAAAACACAGATTATTTCCATCTTACAGGAACAGAAGAATACCGTAGGGTTTCTGGGAGACGGCATCAATGATGCTGCCGCCTTACGGCAATCGGATATTGGCATTTCGGTAGATTCCGCCGTGGATATCGCCAAGGAAAGCGCCGATATTATCCTGCTGGAAAAAGACCTGATGGTACTGGAAGACGGAGTACTGGAAGGCCGGAAGACTTTCGGGAATATCAATAAGTACATTAAGATGACGGCAAGTTCAAACTTTGGTAATATGTTCAGTGTCATGTTTGCCAGTGCATTTCTGCCGTTCCTGCCGATGATGCCGATTCATCTGCTCATCCAGAATCTACTATATGATATCTCGCAAACTACGATTCCGTTCGACCGCATGGACCCGGAGTTTCTGAGAAAGCCACGCAAATGGGATGCGTCAGACCTGAAACGTTTTATGATTTATATCGGGCCCATCAGTTCCATATTTGACATCGTCACGTATCTGGTGATGTGGCATGTGTTTGGCTGTAATAGTCCGGAACATCAGTCCTTGTTTCAATCGGGATGGTTTATTGAGGGGCTGCTTTCGCAAACTCTGATTGTACACATGATACGTACACGGAAAATTCCGTTCATACAGAGCCGCGCCACTTGGCCCGTAATCGGTATGACTACTTTGGTGATGGTTATAGGAATTGTGATACCGTTCACATCTTTCGGAGCATCCATCGGTTTGCAGGCACTTCCATTGAGTTACTTCCCGTGGCTGGTGGGTATTCTGCTCTCCTATTGCGTGCTGACCCAATTGGTAAAGAACTGGTATATCAGAAAGTTTTCGGGTTGGTTATAAAAGAAAGCCCTGCTTTCTTCTTTGTCAGACGATACTGGCGGATGAAGAAAGCAGGGCTATAGTATCAACAAAACTACAGTGTCATTATTCAGAAAAAGACTCGTCGCATACTTCGGTAACTTGTTCATAAGGAATACATCCATAGCTGCGGTCGTCCAGATAACGCAATGCTACATACGGTACATCTGCCCCGGAAACATACATTTGCAATATAGATATAACCTCCGCCATACGCGAAGTGAATGAGCCATTTCGTTCATTATAAACCTTCACCCACACACGGTCTCCTCTTTTGATGGGAAGTTCTATAGTCTTCATAAACAGTATAATTAATGCGTTTGTTGGAATTACTTGCATAGTAACGGCAAATAGCAGCTACAAAGTTGCGTCTTTTTTGACAGAAAAGCAAACAAACCCTAACAAAATATGAATAAATCTTATATCGGACAGCAAAAACAATATTAAAATTAGTCCCTAATACATACAGCTTTCGATTTTTTATCCCAGCAGGCAAAAGGAATCGTGTTTCCGCTTTATCCTTTGAAAGTGGAATGCTTCTTTACGTACCTTATTATCAGGAAAACTTCTTTTTACCATAAAATGATACCGTCTGAAAACGCCTTTCCGGTCTGCATCAAATGGTAGTTTGCCGTTACTATGCAAGTAATTTCACCTCAACGAAGTGCCATACAGCATATTAAATCTGCCATCTTTCTTCTTTTTACTTTTCTTCACCAAGGAAATCACTTGCCTGTTTATTCTGTCTATCACCTCCGCATCAAACGGCTTCAGATAAGTCATCGTCACCCGAATGGACGAGTGCCCCAACGACTGGCTTATCAGTCCCACAGGTACACCACTATGATAAGCAAGTGTAGCCCATGTATGGCGTGCGGTGTACGAACTTACGGAAACACCGGGCAATAACTGTTTCATCAGCCGCGCCAACTCCCGGTTGAAATGCCGTAATGTTTCTTGATAACGGTGGTGATGTTCCTCCATGAACAAGCCACCATGCAGCAACGGGAACAGATATTCCGAATCCGTCTTGTCCCTGTACTTCTGCAACAGCCTCATCGCATCAGGCGGCACATCCACCACCATCAGTTTCCCCGTCTTATGCCGACGGTAAGTGATGCGCCTATTTCTTAAATCCGACTTCCGCAAGTGTGCTAGATCAATGAACGGCATACCGCGCAACATGAACATCAGCAAGAAGTAGGTGAGCACTTGCTGTTGACGCAGTGTCAGCACACTAAAGTCCGTATTCCTGAGTTGCTCCATCTGCTCTGCCGTCAGCGCCCGCTTGGTACGCGACTCCACTTTCGTATAAACATCCTTGAACAGCACCGGATTGTACCCCTCTATACCCGGTGACATCCAGCGATTGTATACCGCCTGCAATGTACGCATATAAGTGGAGATCGTGTTCGGACTGGACTGTTGTCCAGCCAACCAGTCCTCATACTCTTTCAGCCTCTCAGGGGTGAAAATCTCCTGCATGGACAGGGAAGCAGTGGTGTTTTTCGGATGCCTTTCCTCTGCACAAAACTTCTCATAGGAACGCAGCGTGCAAGCATAAACATGCATTGCCGGGAACTTTCCTTCCCGCTTCAGCATCCCGATAACTTCCGGTATGTAGAGCCGTAGGTCATCTTTCGCATTTTTTCTTTCTACATTCATAAAGCATTGATTTTAATTACATGATTCAAAAAACTGCTTGTACCACAGAACGTACGTGCAGTAGTAATGTTTATGGGCGCCAAAGATAAAGCTAAAGGAATCCGGCAAGAGAATATTTATAAATTATACAAATCTGGTATTGAATTTGATTTATAACGGAAAAGAAAAGAACAAAAGTGATTAGTGTTTAGTGATAAGCGCCATTCGGTATATTATTTTTTAGACGCGGATGACACGGATAACGCGGATTTAAAAGGCTGCGCTATAAAAGTGGATAAAAAAAGATCCGCGTCATCCGTGTCATCCGCGTCTAAAAGATTATTTATCATTTAGTTCATAACCCGAAAAGAAAGAGTTAATTCAACTCCTGATTCTCATAAATTGTGAAATAGTAGTAATTCTTTCCCTCCCCGTTGAACTAATGCCTTGTGCACTCTGTTCTCTGACCAAAATAGAACATTTATTTAGTTTTTAACCATTAAACCTGTTTAATTATGACATGTAAAGATTCTCACTTTTTGATTGGCCTTGGAATAGGTTCAATCTTCGGAGCACTGGCTTATGGCTTTGCCCGCAGTGCAAGAGCAAAAAAAATGAAAGCAGAAGTATTCGATGCCCTGCACAGAATTGAAGGACATACCGAATGTCTGATTGAATCTGCTAAAGAAAAGGCATTGTATGCCGGAGAAAAAGTTGCAGACAGAGTGGCCAATGAAACATCTGTCATTGCTGAAAAAGCCAATGATATCAAAGGCAAAGTGCACTCTATGGCTGATGAAGCTAAGAAGTAATCAATCTGTTCATTACCGTAAAAACAGAGGGAAGCGGGGTATCATACCTACACTCTCTCTGTTTTTCATTATATACTTGTGATTGAATGGGCCTCACTCACCAACGAAGCCGGATAATCGCAAATCTCCAATATCTTAATTGCATTATGTTCGGTCGCAACTCCGCGTTTCAACTTGTAATCGAAAGACAGGATACCATCTTTCACCGACTCGCTGAAATAGTATAATTCGTATTCATCTTCCAGCATATCGGCCAATTCCAGATCGTGCGTAGATACAAATACCAGATTATCACTTTTCACCAGCCAGGAAAGCACAGCTTTCGAAATCGCTATCCGCTCCTTGGTATTGGTTCCTCTGAACAATTCATCGAGCAGGAAGAGATGGTTCCCATGACCGCTTTCATCTACGAAATCTTTGATAGTCGTCACTTCCTGCATAAAGTAACTCTTATTTTCCATTAGGTTATCTCCCTGGTGAATAGAGGACAGAAGAGAAATTCCGGTATTTATCTCAAAGACTTCTGCGAAACAAGTATGAAGTGTTTTCGCTGCCAACAGATTCACTCCTATCGTACGCATGAAACAGGTCTTACCTGCCATATTCGAACCGGTTATCAATGCCGATTTCTCATGAAGCACCATATCGTTCAGAATACAGTTTTCTATCAGAGGATGATATACTGCCTGTGTACGCAATCGCTCCCCTACCCTGTTATCTCCCGGCAGACAGTAATAAGGTAGCTCCTCCCTCAAGATGGCAACAGACAAAATAGAATCCAGAAAACCAATGAAGCGGTAAACATTGTGAATAGCCGTCGCCTTCTCCTTCAACAGATGAAAAGTTCTGCCTACCGCATACGCCTCGTGGAGAAAGAATACCCGGATTAATTCCGCTACCATATAAAACATAATAGCCATGTCGTTATCCAGACTGAGGTTGAAACGGAAATAAGAGATATACTTCTTCAGCCCCTCTACAGCCTTCAGGTCATTCGTGATAGAAGGATCTACAGAGACAAACTCCTTGTTCTGCGCCAGCTTTCCCGCCTGTCTTATCATCTTCAGAAGCTGAGGTATGGAGAAAAAGTATCTCTGGATTTTCGCCTTATTACGATAGTGCAACACTGCATTTGCCACGAATGAAAAGACAAATAAAGTAAGAAATACTCCCGAATGAGTGAGCAGCATCAGAGCCAGAAACAGCAAAGGCAGAAACCGGCAGATATTAATAAGAACCATCTCCTTGGCACCAATCCCTGTGTTATCATTTTCCAGAATGGATACGATGGAATAAGCATCCGGTTTATCCAGTTCTTTCAGTGAATTGCTTAAAAGAGTACGCAACTCCGTATGAGTTGCCAATGAAGACAGAAGTGCTTCCTGCTTTTCCATGCCGGAGGTTTTATCCGATAGCAGAAGATAATACAAATACTGCCTGCCTATACTGGAATGACAATAATCTATTTCGGCAAACAGGTCATCCAGATTCAGGTCGTCAATGCTGTTAGCGGATAAACCGGTTTCGCCTTCGGCATTTCTATAAAGGAAATAGTTCGCAATTTCGGACATGGTGTATTCTTTAATATTCAGTAACTGTTTTGTGTATTTATTCAGCCTCTTCCAACTCCTGCATCTTTACAGTCAACCACTATATTCATCTTATAGACTAAAGATTTCACATTTGATGTCATAAAGTTCTGTTTTATAATCAATTTATTGAGTAAACAACAAATCTATTAAAATCAACTGGAAAAGCAAGCCCTTTTGGGGATATTGTTTTACCTGAACCACAATTCTTTCATGAAAAACAGATGTCCCATACACCACAAGCTCTCTCAAGCTCTACCAATGCAACTACATACCCCCTGCATAAGAAAACAGGGAGATCCGGACTTCTACATCCGAACCTCCCTATTCTATACTCCTATCTACAAATACAAGTTTTGCTTTATCCGCAATGGAAATACTTATTAACCAGTTTCAGCATTTCCTCCTGATTATCGTGTACTTCACTACGCAAGGTACGATCTTCATAGGAACGCAATTTACTGATAATTCCATCGACCATTGCAGGACTAAATACATGATACTGTTCGAAAATAGCACGCTGTTTTTCCAGGCAATCGGCAGAAGCAGCACAGCTATCAGGGAGTTGAGCCAATTGTTTCAGTTTATCCTCATTTTCCTTCTTATGAATATTCACATTCACATAGGTCTTTTCTGCAATCTCCAAAGCATTTTCAATTTCAAAACCATGACGACATGCTACGGCCAGTCCCGCTATCAGTTGGTACAAATCGGCAGAACCGTCCGGAGAACGCATTTCCACAGTTTGCTTCTGTGTAGTATCATAGTGGCTGGGAGCTTCCAACGGATTAGCCAGCATACACATATCTGTCTTTGCCGACCATCCAAGCGGAACACGTACCAATACGGAACGGTTACGGTCACCCCAGCAAATATTTGTCGGAGCTTCCTGATGCGGCACCAAACGGAAATAAGAAGTAGGATTCGTATTACCGAAAGCTGTAATGGAAGGTGCAAGCTCCATCATTCCCGCAATAGCCTTACGGGCAGTTTCAGAAAGTACACCATCTTTCAACATCTGGTTTTGGCCGTCTTTCATAATACGCATATGGATATGCAATCCTGAACCGGCCTTTCCGGCTGTAATTTTCGGAGCAAACGTAATGTCATATCCATATTGATAAGCCAGATTACGGATAACCCATTTCGCAATCATCAACTGATCGGCAGCCAGGTCGGCACGTACCGGTAAGAATTCAATTTCATTTTGCTCATAAATTTTACCGTCAAGCGTGAAGTTACCTACTTCAGAATGCCCGTATTTGATCTGTCCGCCCGCCTTTGCAATATGCAGCATACAGTCGGTACGAAAGTCATTGAACTTGGCATAAGGAGCAGATTCATGATAGCCACGTTGATCCGTAGCAGGGAACAGTCCACTATCTTCTGATATCACATAATATTCCAATTCGCCCATAGCCTGGAATTCCATTCCGGTTACATCAGTAAAGGCTTTGCAAGCTTTACGCAACGTATATTCCGGTGAACTTTCCAGAAGTTCGCCATCTTTATTGAAGTAAGAGCAAAGCATGGAAAGTGTTGTAGTTTCAGCAAAAGGATCGATAAAGGCTGTGCAAAAACGCGGTACTACATACAAGTCGCTACTGCCCGCTTCAATAAATGGGAAAAGGCTTGATCCGTCTACACGTTCACCACAAGTCAGTATGGCATCAAGGTAAGCAGCGTCGTTAATGACAAAATTCAATGTTTTCAGTCGCCCGTCTGCTGCGGGATACATGAAGTTCACCATGCGGATATCGTTCTCCTTGATATAAGAAATAATGTCTGCTTTCGTAAATTCGGAAGCCGGTTTTTGAAGAGCAGCCACCAGTTGGTTGGCACTCATCGATAGTTCATGATTCATACGTTGGTTGTTTTTTAAGTTATTGTATGGTTAACAATGTGTTGTCATGCAATGATTCCCCACAAAGATAATATTTTATAATAACTTCAATATATATGATACCCAAAAAAAGAAATAGAATGAAGGTTTGGCAAAAGGTGATGAGATAAACTATTTGTATATCCGGGTTGTTATAATAAGAAAAGTTATAGGGAATAGTAACCCGGGCTACTATTCCTTTTTTCCGTCATATCCCCACTTTACATAAATAGCACCCCAGGCAAACCCTGCCCCAAATGCTGTAAAAATGAGGTTATCGCCTTTCTTTAGCTTATCTTCAAAATCCCAGATACAAAGCGGAAGTGTGGCGGCACTCGTATTACCATAACGCTCGATATTAACCATCACTTTCTCGGTTGGAATCTCCAAGCGTTGCGTTACAGCAGTGATAATGCGCTGGTTGGCCTGGTGGGGAATCACCCAGTCAATATCGTCTTTACTTAAATGATTTCTTTCAATGACAGCTTCACAAGCATTAGCCATATTGGCCACAGCGTATTTGAAAACCGTACGCCCTTCCTGATAAATGTAATGCATGTGATTTTCCAGCGTATAATACGAAGGAGTACATACAGAACCACCTGCTTTAATATGTAGGAAAGGCAGTCCCTTACCATCTGTTCTCAGCACTGAATCCATTACACCCAAATCTTCCGTAGTAGGTTCCAGCATGAAGGCTGCCGCACCATCACCGAATATGGGACAAGTGGCACGATCCGTATAATCTATGATTGAAGACATTTTCTCAGCCCCTACCACGATAATCTTCTTGTAGTTTCCCGAGCGAATAAAGTTTGCTCCCGTCTCCAACGCATACAGGAAACCACTGCAAACTGCTTGTACATCGAAAGCAAAAGCACGTTTCAATCCCAGTCGCTCACACAAGATGGAGGCTGTAGAAGGTAAGCGATAGTCAGGAGTGGTAGTAGCAACAATCACCAGATCAATTTCATCCGGTTGAGAATTCGTACGTTGCATTAATTGTTTGGCAGCTTTGCGGGCCATATACGAAGTTCCCAGTCCCTCTTCATGCAAAATACGTCTTTCCTTTATGCCTATACGCCCCATAATCCATTCATCGGTGGTATCGACCATTTTGGAAATCTCATCATTGGTTAGGATATAATCGGGTACATATCCTCCGACTCCTGTAATTACTGCGTTTATTTTCTCCATAAACTCTACCTAGTTTAGTAAATTCTGATTATAGGGACAATTATATATAAGTGATACTTAAGAAAATGCGGGCGCAAATATACAGAAAAGACTATGAATTCCAAGAATTGGTCAAAAACACTTTGGTCTTTTACCAATGAAAAGGAATAATTGACCAAAATTTCGTTGAATATTATTTCTTAATCCAAATATTGACGATTTCTGAGATAAACATTTGATGTTTGGAAGGTTCGTTTTTATAAGCTTCTTCCATGATTTTTGATTTATAAGGTTCGGTCAGGTTGGCATAGTCCAACTCCTGAATAAACATCTTCTTGCACTCAATAATCATTCGTGCTTCTTCAAAGCTCATTAATCCTGAAGGAGTTTCCAGAGGAGTAAGTCCGGCCTCTTTCACCTTATCCGTATTCCTTCCTGACATTGTACCGCATATACGCAGGGCATTGCGATATTTTTCATTAAAGAAGCTGAGGGTGAAACTCTCATGCTGTTGGAGGAATTGGTAAGTATAGCGGGTATCGCGTATAAAAATAAAGGTAGAAGGACGTTCCCAAATGTATCCCATACCACCCCAACTGGCAGTCATTGTATTGAAGGAACTTTCATCACCTGCCGTTACAAGCATCCACTCCTTACCAATCAGTTGAATCACATTGTCGGGCAAATCGGAGGCTTCAAGTTTATCGTAACGAGATCGCCAATCAGTAGAGGTTACACCACTTTCGGAGGATTCGGAAGCTTGATCATTTACTTTCTTATCACTAGGATTCGTGCAAGATGCAAGGAATAAGAAAAGACTGATTACTGGTAATAAAATCGTTATTTTCATTGATATAGGATAATTAAGTTATGAATCATTTAGTATGCTCAAAGATAATCAATTTACTGAAAAGTCTTCTCCACTTTAGGAAGTGTTTGTTCAATGAGAAGTTTATTCATAAATTCACTTGGACTCATGTTATGACACCGCTTAAAGTTCCGAACAAAAGTACCAGTGGTTGCATAGCCACACTGTTCCGGCAAATCTTTAAGGGCAATTGAAGGATTTTCTCTCATCAGTTGTTCGGCATGCTGAATACGGAAATTATTCAGCCAAACACTGAAGCCTTTATCACAGAATCTATTGATGCTAACCGATAAATAAGAACGATTCGTATTCAGTACATCAGCCAATGTCTCTATCGTAAGGTCACTTTTAAGGAAGTATTGTTCATCACGAACTTTATGTAAGGCTTGCCAGAATAAAAGTTCATATTGATCCATAGATGCAGAATGTGATTCAGGCACATCTCCTTCATCGCATTTCTTAATCATTCCTTGAAGTCTATAATTTACGGCACCTTGTTTCTTCAACTTGCGGTACATAGATATGGACTTGAATGTGGCTGCTACAGAAATCACTAATAGAAAAATACAGATTGCAGCCACATGTGTATTTATTCTATTTACATCTTCACTCTCATTAAGCTCATGCTTCAATTCCTGAATCTTTAAACGCTCTGCATAATTCTTTTTATCGTTCTTCGCTTTAAATTCCAAATACGTTTGCAGAACTGAATCTCGTCGAGCTAATAAATCCAGAGCTTTTTCATATTGCTTAGTTTCACGGCAGAAAGAACTAAAATTGGTAAGGGCTTTTATTTGAAACTCCATCTGAATGGGAGTTCTAACAACCTCTTTCATTAGAGGTTCTACAAATGTATAATATTGATTTGCTTGTTGAACTTTACCTTTTTTCCATAATAAATCAGCAAACAAATAACAAGTGGACAGGAAATAACCGGGTAAAACGACCTCTCTATCTTTTCCTTGATAGTACTTCGTTTTTTCTTTATAAGATTTCACAGCCCTATCCAAATATACAAAAGCGGAATCCTCCTGCTTTTCAAGAGTATAAGTTTCAGCCATCATGCAGTTTAGAGCAATTTTGTCACCTTTATCTGATAATGACCTTTCAGCTAAGTAAATGCGCGCACTATCAGGCTTATTAAGCTCCATATAACTCTTTACAACTTCATTCTGCACCGAAAGATTAAATACTATTTCTTGATTAAGTTTTTTATAATATTCCAATGATTCCGAATAATACCCTGCTCCACATAAATATTTTATCAACATAATACCAGAGACTTGTTGTAATTCTATGGATTTATGTTCTAATGCCAACTGATATGCCTCCTTATATAGTGGTAATGCATTTTCATAATCTTCCAACATCACAAAATGATTCGCTATAGTTAGAAGACACTTGCCCACATCTTCCGGTCTATCGGCCTCACGATACTGTTTTAATAATTTATACCAAATAGGAAGAAATTCATCTTGATTTCCCCGTTCATTAAGCAATAATGCTTTCATTTCATTCACTTGCCATTCTTCCTTCTGTGAAAATGAATGGTTGGCTTCTAGCATTTCTATCCATTTAAGTCCCTCTAAATAAGCACCTGTAACTCCAAATCTATCCAAATTACTACAAATCATCACTAATTGAAGTAAAATTTTCTTTCTATTTTTGCCGGAACTTAAAGGTAAAACCTCCATTAAAAGTCGTTTCTGTTTTTTTATTCCATCTATTTCTTCTTCGTTCCTATACGATATTTTAATCATAGATGCTACCCTATCTCGATCTGACATTTTTTTGACCTCAGATAACAAAGAATCAAAAGAAACTGATAATATCGGCATCTTTGATAATTCTTCATCCAAAACTTCTCTTTTGCCTGAATTAGAACAAGCACTGCATAAAAACAGAAAAAGAAATAGATAGAAACTCTTCACTTGGTATAACTATCTAAAGGTTATAGCTCTGAATGCACAGGCACGGGCACAATCTTCACATTCACTGCAATATCTTTCTTCTTTCATTTTAACTTTCTCATTCTCTATGTAAAGAAGTCCCAAACTGCAAACATCCACACACTCGCCACATCCCGTACACTTGTCAATGTAAATAATCCATCTACCAACAGGTCTCGGATCTGATTTCTGATTATCCAAAATTTCTTTTTTTTCCATAACTCTATTGTTTTTTAGTTAGTCGCTTCAAAACTACGGAATCTATTTAGAAAAACAATCCTATTTGTACAGAAATATTTTCCTTATTTGAATTAAAAAGATTTTTAGAAGCATTTTCATACCCCATCGTCAATCGGGCAAACCAAGTAAAAGAAACGGTATGAGTATAAGTTAGAGATAAATGCAATGCCCATCTGGGCTCTGTTAAGTAATTGTACTCCTGCCCCAACCGATCCATATTCTGCCATAATTTGATTGTGGGCGTATTCTGTCCTGATTGCAACTTTTTTTCAGCTATCATAGTTCCACCTCCTTTACCGTACTCTGCCCCAATAGCTAAATCAATTCGGGCATTAGATAATAAGAAATTCCGAGTAAATGTAGAATATGCAGTAAAACGGCGTACAGTTTGCATATATTCAGCCGGATAAAAAAACAATTGACTTTTTGTCTGCTTAAAGTCAATTCCCGAAACGATAGAATAACGACTATTCCACTCATTATAAAGTCGATAGTAACCATAAGTCAACCCATATTCATTAATACGGGAAGTAGAACGAAGAACCTTCCCCGAAGAATGCCATTTACCCATGTTCTCTTCCTGCTGCTGCAAAAGATCATAACTATCCGACTTGTCAAACAAAACTTTCCAATTCCATTCATGGCGATTCAACGGAGAAACTAATGATCCTATACCTTTATAATCCAGTTTCCAGCCATCTGTCTCACCTTCTTTCTTGTTCTGTATACGGTCACTTACTATATTTTGTCTGACAAGGTTCCCTCCTATCTGTTGAAATAGCCGGAAGCGTCCATAAACTCCTTCTTCTTGTAAGAATCCTCCGAACTCCTGTGCAGAATAATACCATTTTATATTTTCTCCTTTAGGCAAAGTTTTAAAGTACCCTAACGGATAAGAAACAAAGAAAGGATATGCCGTATGAGTACCTATATTCTGATAATCCACCGTTTCTTTACGATTGCCATAAAATATGGAAGCCCCCAAACGATGACTTCCACACTCATAACCAACTCCGGGAGTTATTTTCCACTCCATCCACTGGTTTTCATTCCGAGGATCTGTATTCTTAGCATTCAGGTCAACTAAATAATCGAACCTCGAACCCATCAGCCAATGCGAAGAAACGGGTAGTGAAAATGCACCGGACAGTTGATATTGTTCCGAACGTTGATCGCCACTCACTGAATCACAAAGATTTACTCCACGCCAGCAGTCACCGGTCATCCCATTCCAGTTCACCTCTTGCTTCCGGTTATTCAGATATCCTATTTTTCCATATAAAGAGACATTACCTATAGTCTGGTAAGATTCACCAAACACCGTATACTTATTGGATGAAGCGGGCAAACTGACATTACCAAAGTTTCCATCTTCAAACCTATACCCCACTTCCGCCACAGAGAACGAGCGGAAACGGTTGAATGACATTCCTACTGGATTAGCTCCTGTCAGCCAATTATTCTGCTGATAAACCCCTTGCATAGAATAGATATGCAATGAATCAGACTGCGCATATACGGGAATCGCCGACAGAAGCCATAAAATAAATAATGTACTCCGCATAGTTGCTTGCTTATTTTTTTAAAGACGGTTCGGATACGATAAAGTCCTCCGCCGCATTGTTCGTATCCTGATAAATGAAACGCCCGTTGGTTGATGCTGCACTTTTACGTATCAACGATTTCCCGGAATAATCTCCTTCCGGAATATACACAGGTCCATGGTTCAGTTCATCAGGCACACGCTTATTGGCATTGGCTTCATTTTCCACACACTCCACACAATCAATCACCCACTCTTTCGGAATCATCAAATAGAATTTAGTCTTATTAGAAGCTCCCGGTCTATTTTCCCTGTTCAATGGATTATTTACATATTCCTCTGCACTAATACCTTCAAATCCAAATATCATGAATGTGGGGCCAACTACCGGAAATGAATACATCCATGCGGTCGAGTTAAGATTTAAAAGCAGGTTCAATGGTTTCACACCGGGTGCTATGTTCTGTTTGCTCAAACTTACATGCCAGAATCCCCAGTCAACTTTAGATAAATCAACTGAATTGGCATGCTGATATTCGCCTCCGGTATGATCTACAGCATTCGTTGCAATGGTAGTTTCTGCTCCGGGCAATAAAGGATACTCCTTACCGCTACCCGGAAATTGCCAGGTCATATCAGCAACGGGAATCCGTTTCATATCCGTATATTTCACCCAGGGAGATACAATACCCGGCATCGGATCCACCAAAGCCAGACACAATCCATCCAGATATACAGTCTCATCAGAGTTATTATAGAGTGTAACATATTGGTCTGCCTGATAATCTGCTCCCAACTCTCCTTTACAGCCCACATAATAAATCTCTTTAATGACCAATGCATTTATTTTAGAGCGCGCCAGTTGCAACTGAACTTTCATCACTTCTTCACCCTGTTCGGGCAATAACGACAAAGATTCCAATCTTCCACTGAAAATAATTCCGGAAACAGATTGATAATGTACGGCAACTGTATAATATCCATATTCCACATTAAACAAAGCTACTCCATCAGAAGCACATGAAGAGGTATAAACCGTGCCTTGATCCTTATTTGTCAATACCACCTCCATCTCTTCGAAAGGCAAGGTCACTTCATCCGTAGGAGAAAGCAGTTGGACACTCACAGAGCATGAGGAACTATTCTCATCCCCGGTACAAGCACATAGGAATAACACAAAGAAAAACAATACATAATATTTCATTCTCTTTCAATATCTAAAATTTAATACCAATACTAACTTTAAAAACAGATACTAATTTCCGCACCATAATATAAATCCGGATTCACAACTGCATATTTCTGTATGCTCCGCCGGTATCGTTTCGGATTGGATTGCAGCAGGTTATTAGCACAAAAAGCAACCGAAACATGACGTCCGATCTCTTTAGTAACCCGAAGATTCAATAAGAAATAAGGTTTATACGAGTCCTTCAAAAAAGCGGTAGTTGTATTCGCCCTGATCACTAAATCAGCAAAACGTTCATCCGTCGCCATGTCCGGCGTGAAAGGATGTTGATTTCCCTCTCCGTCTATATAATAAACCGGATTCAGGCACTTCTGATTATTACTGTCCATGTACACAGGGTTATTAAACCGGCTCTCCATTCCCCGCTGTTGTTTATCCATCCACACAGCCTGAAGCGTTAGGCTTGTGATCAAACCGATTCTGGGAATTTGAGTAACACACTGAAACCGGCTATTCAATTGTTGCCAGATTTGAGTATTCGCAACAGAAGGCCCTGTTTCATAAATACCTACATAAGGGTAAGCTTTTCCATTCACTTCTATCTGGGGATGCAAGGCAGAAAGTGCCGTATTCTTTTCACATACATCCAGATATCCGCCACTTATGTAAAATGAAGAACGCAGCGTCTTTGAATGAATCGGACCAATGGTATACTCAACACCTTGTTTCTCCTGTTCTATACCATTCTGGGGTGATAAATAGGTAGCAAACGTAGTATTCAAAGTATATGGAAGAAGTTCACCATCATTCATGACACCCTCATCCGTCAATTCCGGTTGTTCTCCTTTACTGATCAAAGGGGAATAGTGGCGATAGGAAAAAGGTTCGGCAAGTTGGGAGGTGCAATAACCATTTTTGAGATGTTCCTTAAACCATACCACATCCGCAATAACACCTCCTATCCGGAAATTCACCCCTATTTCAAACTTCTGGTTAACAGGCAAACGCAAGTCGGAGTTAAAATTACGGTCAGTTATAAATGTATGCATGACGGTCAGACGCTGATTATTCTCAGCATCATTGTACGTAAAGCAATTCATATCCGTATACGATTTATCGGGATACAAATAAGCAAGTACAGGCATCTTATGCATCAATCCCCACCCCAGACGTACACTGAAACGACTTAGAAAAGTATCATCCGTCCTATCAATAAATATCTGGGAAAGATTGATACGCGGATCAACAGAAGAGTTCCGTTGTAGACGCTGAGTCGGCAGCTGAGTAAAACGTACTCCCGCCTGCACTTCGGTCCGCATCTTCCCATAACGGAGAATAAAGTAATTTTCAGCAAAAGCAGAATACTTATATAATAAAGGTATATCCCGATAAGACCTTGTCCGCACTCTGAGCATTTCCAAGGGAGGACGAAGAGGATCGAAACTGATTCCTTTTCCACGATTCCCTTCCACCTCAGCATGAAGCCCCAGTTGAAAATGGTTACTGATGCTCTCACCCATCGTTTTTCTGTGATTGGCAGTCAACGATACATCTCCGCTCAATGGCTTGCCTTCAACGGATAACTGAGAGAAATAATGGGGAGGCAAGAACACTCCGACATGTTCACCTGCCTGCGCGGTATAGGTAGTGACTTGCTGTGTTCCCGAATAATATGTACTGGATTCATTCTTCTGGCTCCCATACGTAAACCCTAGCTGATATTCAAGATTGGAAATCCAGGAACGATTCAATTTCCACTGTCCGTTAGCAGAAAAGGATATGTTTTGATCCTGGTATTTCCGAAATTCACCATCCACCGTATTCTGCCCTCTTTTATCATTGTCCTTCATCCAATAACCACGCATATTAAGACGCAAAGTAGCCGACCGGAAATCCTTCGCATAAGCCGCTTGGATTCCAAATCTTTGAAAAGATTCTTCAAAGACTTGAGGCGATTGATTTGAAAGTGCATAATCTGCTCCTAAATAGAGAGTTCCCCCATTATTACTGATCGCAATACCCTTCCCCACAGAAGCAAGTTTCTCCGTAGCTGTCAGACGAATACCAATGGTAAGAGGTTGTATCCCGGCTTTCGACTTAACCAGAACAACCCCACTGGTCACATCTCCATAACGTGCCGAAGGAACACCACGTATCACCTCGACCGACTCCACAGAAGATGGAGACAAAGAACGCACGTCGAAACCGGATAACACCGTGCTATTAAAGAGGCTTCCCCTACCTTCAAGTCCCATTTGCTGCATATTGGCATTATTATTCATGCGGAGTCCATCCACCACTATGGCTGTCCCTAAAGCATTAGTCGTATTTTCATAAGTTGCACTGCGGATGGTAAAGGCGGCCGGAGCATTCAGATCCGGATTGCGTACAAGGACACCGGGTAGTAATTGAGATAAGACAGAAAGGTCAGTAGCCTGTATATGACGAATAGCATCCTGCCCAATGACAGAACGGGTTCCCGGAGCATCTGATTGAGTAGCAGTAACAATCACCTCCTGTAACCGGATGTTGCGAAGAGTATCTATAGCCTGCATTTCAATCTGTCCATATACCGCCAGCGAACAAACCCAAAAAGCAATTAATATATAACCCCTGTAACAATTATTCATTTGTATAACCCAAGATGGTAATTTACATACCTAACGAGCGTTATATAGTAACCCTCAGATTAGGGGGGCAAAGGAAACAATTTTCTACCAACATTTCATTACCAAACTTTAAAAAAATGCAGAATAAAATCACTCTTTTCGGACTTTTGTGTGTACATTTGCAAGCAACAGAACAACAATATCATGCCATTTTTCATATTAAAGACATTACTTATTTGTACTTTTCTGCTGACTTGGGCTGTACTAGGTCTTGCTTCTATCTCTCTGATTTGGAGAAACAAGCATAAAAAGGATTTGGTCATATTATTAGCGCCAATCCTACTAATATACTGGGGGTTAACGTCATATAGCACATTATACGAAAATTTCTTCCTGCTTCAAAGAACATCCCTTTTACCCACCCTATACTGTTGGGGACTGACTTTCCTCCCGCCTTTACTCTATTTCTTTATCCGCTTCCGTATTACCGGAATATTTCCCCTAAAGTCACAATGGTGGAAACATATGTTACCTTCAATGGTCTTATCGTGTTGTTACATATTGATGTCAGTTTTAAGTCCGGTGGCAGATCGCTTAACTTACAGTTGGGCTGAAATTCTATCATCATTCCCGGCTTGGTGGACACTTTTCCGTTTAACGTGTATAATAACAGGAATCACACAGACTTTCATTTACGTATTACTCTTGCGAAATATGAATGAAACAGACTGTATATTCCTAAAATCAGCTTCCGATATTCAAAGAAAAAGCATCCTAATATCAGGGTTCTTCTTCATGTTCTTATTGAATATGTTCACTTCTTCATACATCTGCAATCTTTTATACAACCTTTGTATTGGCGTATTAAGTGGATATATCTTTTATAATTCTCTCTTACACCAATTCGTAAAACAAAAGTTCAAGTCACATATTTATCGGGAAACATTGTCCCCGTTCCCAGTGAATAACCTAAATCAACAACTAGAAAGCAAATCAGAAAAAGATGTTGTAGAAAAAGAGGTGCTCATGAATGGCAAGAAGAACTCCAAAGTATACTTGACTCCTCAAAAGATCGATGAAATAAACCAACTATTACAAACACCGGAATTCATCTATGATCAAAAAATAAAATTGGAGCAGTTTGCTCAAAGAGTAGCCGTTAATTCCACCTATTTAAATAGATATTTCAATCAAGAATATGGATGTAGTTTTCTTCAATACCTTACGTCACTTCGCATCGAACAAGCAGAAATGCTTCTAAGAAACTCGAATGCAGAAATAGAAGACATCTGTTATAATACAGGTTTCAACAGCCCTTCTGCATTTCACAAAGCTTTTAAAAACCGATATGGTTACTCTCCCTCGGAATGGAGAAGAAGATGTCTCACTTAAAAGTTGAATGCAGCGCATTCAATAAAAAGTTGGTTCAAGTTACTCTCACTACCCTCACTTTTAATGTGAATCGTTGATAGCTAAGATATTAAGTGTGGTGGTAGTAAAAAATCCAGTGTGAGGGTAAGTGGCTTACTCTCACTTTCGCAGTCAACCCATATCCGGACGAGGCATTTATTCATTTCATATTAGGCGCTATTCTACTGAGAGCCAGAGATATATCTCTTTATCCTTAGGAATAGTCGGGTGTTGACCTAGGTTAACAGGCCTATCAACCTTGGTTAACGAACCGATTAACCTTGGTTGACAGGCCCGTTAGCCAAGGTCAACACCCAATAAAGCTTATTGGAAAATACAACACACGCAGGGTAAAAACAAATGGTCCCCTGTTTGCTTTCTAATCACTATTGAAGCTTTTACCGCAAAACACATGGGCTGAATCCTGTTTAGCACACACTTCATATCATCAAAAAAAGGCTGAAATCGTAAAAACAGGAAGATTAACTCCAAGCTGTTCCACTGTATTTCAAGCACTTATAATTATTATTTTAGTTTACTGATTTTAGTATTTAGATTTCCCCGCTTCCTACTATTTTTGCCTGTGTTCATTTGCAGTTTCTCTTCAAATTACAAATAATATAAACTGCCGGATAATCGTTATGAAGCACTAACGGTCACTCAAGGCAGAAACAATTAAAAGCAGGTTGAAAATCAATATATGATAATCAATATATGATAATCAATAAATACAATATTAATATTAATTTTTATTCTTATGAAAAATGAAAAAATAGACATGGGTAGGGAATCGGATACTTTCCACGTCTCCCAAGATGGAGTGTACACTATCACAGGTACCAATTCAAGACATGGAATAACAGTATCTGCCGGAGTACGTGCAACAATATTTCTGCAAGATGTCAACTTATGTGATCTGGGAGACATGGGTGTTGCATTTCATATTGCGGAAAACTGCCATATCACGGTAATTCTTGAAGGAAAAAACATACTGCACAGTGGTCGTGAAATGGCTGCAATTCAGTTGAGAAAGCAATCTGTTTTAAACATTAAAGGCAATGGAAAATTAATTGCATACGGTGGAGAAGGTGCAGCCGGTATAGGATGCGGATATGCTACCGAATGTGGCGACATTATTATCGAAAGTGGAACTATAGAAGCCTATGCGGGTTATCAGCACGAGACTTCCTGGCGTGCGGGATCTGCTGGAATAGGAGGTGCCGGTCAATACTCAGGTCGAAAAAGTAAATGTGGAAACATAATTATTTTAGGAGGAAAAATCATAGCCAAACGCGACAAAGGAAACTGGGATATTGGCCCGGGGGATGAAGGAACTTGTGGCAATGTAAAAGTAAATAAGAATGCAATAGCTCCCGATATGTGTGTGTATGGCTTCGCTACTTCAGAACCAACTCATACTCCAATTCCTACTCCTAACCCTGAGCCTACTCCTCATTTTGGTACAGAACAATATGGAGATTTGAAACATATACCTATACCCAATGCAGGATTGGCCATTCTCTCCCCTTTTCTACCAATGCTTTTTATGAGGCTTAATATGTTAAGCCAAGATCGTAGGAGTTTCAATAGTAACGAATCAAAAGTACGAGCTATATTCATTTTACAACGCCTTATAGCAAATGAAGACAGGGAGTATGATGAAAAAGATCTGTTCCTCAACCGTTTGTTAATAAATTATCCCTCCAACGAGCCACTCCCCAAAAGAGTGGAACTAAATCAAGATGAACTTAACACAATAGATTCTCTATTGGAAACAGCAAAGACAAACTGGTCAAAAATGAGGAACACTTCAATCAGAGCCCTCCAAGAATCATTTTTGAATAGAGCGGGTTTTATAGAAAAAACTGAATGGGAATGTACTCTAACTGTAGAGGAACGTGCATACGATATATTATTGGATAGCATTCCCTGGTCATACAAACTTGTACGGTTCCCATGGATGGAAAGTATACTCAAGGTTAACTGGAGATAAACTCCGGTTCTGATGACAGTTCAAAAGTTCACTTTTACATTTAAATAATCAGTATAGAAGACTTTTATCTTCTATACTGATTAAATACTTTATGCAATCGTTATTGAAGAATCCAAATAAACATCCTGAATGGTATTCAATAATTGAACGCCCTCTTCCATTGGTTTTTGGAATGCTTTCCGGCCGCTGATCAACCCCATTCCACCGGCACGCTTATTGATAACCGCCGTAACAACAGCATCACGCAAATCCGATTCTCCATGAGATTCACCACCGGAATTAATCAAACCGACACGCCCCATATAGCCATTAGCAACCTGGTAACGGCAAAGGTCGATAGGATGTGAAGTTGCGAGTTCAGAATACATTCTTTCATCCGTTTTACCAAAGTGAATAGCTGTGAATCCGCCATTATTGGACGGAAGTTTTTGCTTTACAATATCAGCCTTGATGGTCACTCCGATGTGGTTGGCCTGTCCGGTAAGGTCGGCTGCCGCATGGTAATCTGTACCGTCCTTCTTAAAATCATTATTTCTGAGATAACACCAAAGAATAGTTGCCATACCTAACTCATGAGCATATTCAAAAGCTTGTGATATCTCAATAATCTGACGACGACTTTGCTCCGAACCGAAATAGATAGTAGCGCCAACAGCTACCGCACCCATATTCCATGCTTCTTTTACGGTTCCAAACATCACCTGATCGTAAGAGTTTGGATAAGTAAGCAGTTCATTATGGTTCAGTTTTACAACGAAAGGTATCTTATGGGCATATTTACGGGCAACAGCCCCTAATATACCAAATGTGGACGCAACTGCATTACAACCTCCTTCGATTGCCAGTTTCACTATATTTTCAGGATCAAAATAGATCGGATTAGGAGCGAATGATGCTCCGGCTGTATGTTCTATATCCTGGTCGACCGGCAGAATGGATACATACCCGGTATTCGCAAGGCGTCCATGTCCGTACAAAGCTTGCAAGCTATTAAGGGTACGTACATTTCTGTCAGAGTCCACCCAGATTTTATCAATCACATCAGGTCCAGGAACATGAATTAATTTCTTATCTATTGTCTTACACGTATGGTTCAGGTAATATTCTGCCTGTTGTCCCAACAAATCAACTGTTTTACTCATAATATATTCATTTTTTAATTTAGAATCATACTAAATAAACAGTTTTCCTTGTTGATTGTTTTATCGCGAAGCCGAAAAACGATTGCTTCTCTCAGAGCAAGTCAGTATCCGAATGATCATCTATGAAACCGCCCTTTTTCTTTTACCAATACTACTTTCAGTTGTGGATCGGCCAACATCTCACGTCCGACAGAAGACAACAAGAACTGCAACTGACTACTCCTGTGTTTCCAGGTCAGTAAATCTATGGAACGGTTCAAACCTTCTTTTATCTCAGTATACCAATATCCCGGAAATGAGAGAGCGCTAACCACCTCTTTATCCGCAATTTCCTGTAATTCTTCGATGCAATCATCCACTTCTTCTTCACTCAAATCATCCGGTTCATCATAAGTTACATAATACGAAGTATAATAACCGTCTTGAGTAAAAGCTTCCAAAGCTTTCCAATCTTTGCCTTCTATAATCAAACGGTCTTTTGCAATCTGGAAATATTCCGTCATCTCATTCATTTTCTCTAGTGCTACATGTTTATTTCCAGCGGTCAGGTTCTTTATATCCAGCCACATTTTTCCTTCATGATCTTTCATATAAGAAAAATAGGAACCCAAACTCAGATTAAAACTTGTATCTACATCATGCGTCACATCAAATACACGGTCTTTCCGAAAGACGAGATCAACCTCTACATTCGGATATCGACTCTGTTTCTCGTACAATTTTTCCAAAGAATTGCAACGATGAAGCCATATTTTCTCCGGATAACGACCTATATCCCGGAGCCCCATGAAAAGAAGGCACAAAAACACGGATGCTAATCCTGTTATAAGACTAATTTTCTTCATAATCAGTTTCTATAAAAAGCTATTCCAAATAATTTTTTATATCCCTGCTTTTGATGATGATATTGCCTGTTTGCTTATTGCAAATATATAAATTTGAAAAAATAATAGAAACTAAAATAGATGAATCACCCTTTTTTCTCTGTAAATCGACATTCTTTTTAGTAAGCATCAGCCATTTGAACGTCTAAATAAAAATCTGTAAAAATGGTATTTTAATCCGTAATGTATCTAATTACATATACAGTCAACTGCCGTATCTTTGCATCAGAAAAAGATTAAGGTTACAAATTGAAGTATAGAATATTTTAAATGATCTATTGAAGCATGAAAAAAGTACTTGTAATATCCGGTCATACAGACCTTGCTACTTCGGTAGCTAACAAAACGATTCTTGATACAATCGGGCAATACCTTCCCGAAACTGAAATTGTAAAGCTTGATACCCTTTATCCCGACTTTAAAATTGATGTTGACGCAGAGCAACAACGCCTGCTGAAAGCCGACATTATCGTGTTGCAATTTCCAATCTTCTGGTACAGCGCACCCTCCATACTGGAACGCTGGATGGAAGAAACATTCCGGCACGGCTTCTCTCATGGCAGTACCGGCAACAAACTGAAAGGCAAAAAGATGATACTCTCATTTACCACCGGTGCCCCGCAAGAAATGTATTCTCACAAAGGGGCAATGGGGTATACGATTGAAGAGTTCTTACCTTGCTACAAAGCCACATGTAATCTTTGCCAAATGGAATTTGCGGGATATATCTATACTGGTGGCGTAAGTTACGGCACGCGTACAACCCCGGAATTGATAGAACAACAAAAGGTAAAATCTGTAGAACATGCTAAAAAACTGATCAAACTGTTAGAAACACTTTGATTACGACAATAGCAATCTTGCCTATTGAGATACTACCGGAAGGATTGGCGCTTAAAAAGAAACAGTCCAATGAAGCGCACCTCAAAAGTTTTGCATACAACTTTTGAAGTGTGTTTCACTGCTTGCAGCGATTATTTTCTCAAAGATTATACCAACATAACCGATTCAAATATTAGTATGCGTTTATGTTTTTCATAAATTCAATCCCATTTGATAAGCATTTTCAAGATGCTCCTTGCCTATCTGCCGTGCCAGTTCTTCGCAGCCGGTACAACCGCCAGCACAATATACACTGACTTCATTCCAGCCTAAAGCCTGGTTTAGAAGATGGAAATACCGTTTAGGTTGTTCAAAGGTTGTATCATTATCATCACCGGCAGTCATTAGTAGCACGAAGTCTTTTTGCGGATATTTATCATCAGTAGAAATAGCATAGAGCCTTTCAATGAAAGCCTTCAACTTTGATGTTATTGTCCAGAAATACAGAGGTGAAGCCATTACCACAGTGTCACACTCAGCAAATAAAGGGTATATATCCTGCATATTATCCCGGATTGCACATCGGTGGGCAAAACGCTGACACGCTCCACAGCCCCTACAACCTTCTATCTTCATACTACCCAGATAAACTTTTGTAACAGAATGCCCTCGTTCTACCAATCCTTTGATATAAGCATCTGCCAGCCGGTCTGTATTACCTAGCCTGGTTCCTGCACTCATTATGACGAGTACATTTTTCTTATCTCCCTGATGTATTCTATCTATTACCGGGGGAAGCGGACTTTCCTCCGGTTCTTTATCATTCAAAAAACGATGAATAGCCTTAGCTCCTAATAATAAACTCCCCATTGTTATCAATGTACCCTTTAAAAAATTTCTTCTTTCCATATCTTTTCATTTCATTCCTCAGATGTCTTTAACTTATTTCTGGAAACTAGTTCTTTGCAATTCAAAAGTTACAATTATACTTCCCGAACCAAGTGTAGCGGTCAATGCTGATAGCGCTTCTCATCACCATTTAATTCTGACATATTCACAGTCATAGGCAGTAGCTTTCTGAAAACCTTCGTAGTTGTATTATCTTCTAAAACGGCACTGAAGGAAACAGAACCGACTGTTATTTTAAGATTGCTATTCATTGGATTTTCGTCATCATTATTGTCATCATCATTACCCGGAGTTTCAGAAAAAAGAAATGCCTATGGAATTCACCGAAAAAAACACTGCTGCTAAAAATAATATTCGTTTCATAGTTTCTTATACTAATGGATTAATGTCTTATTGATATTTTTATACTGCAAATTTACAGTGAAAAAGAAACATCCTTTGTAGACTAATTACAGACTTTATTACCCTAATTACAGATTGTAGAAATATTCAGTCTCCAATAAAGATTTTGCAGATTATCCTGCACTTATAGATGTGTTAAAGAATGAGATACTCTCAATAGAAAATATTTTTGAAAATCCTACAATTCTTGTCCGCAAACTAGATAAAATAATTTCTAGTAAATAATAGTATTAATAAACAGTACACCGAAATGAATATTACTCTTTACACGCGCAAACTAAAATAAAAAGAGAGGTCAAAACGTTGAACTCCGTTCTGTGGGAGGAGGTACCACATTTTTCAGCAAGCTGATGACAACTCATCGATTCTTGAGATATGAGAATTATTACACCAATCTGTGTAAGGAATCATCGGATGATATCTTATAAAGATGGCATTTTTATCAGGGAATATCAATCGTTTTGATCACGTCTCGTGATGATTGAGCTACCTGCAGCCTGTGTAAGCCATCCTCTTTCACCCATTCTCCCCTGCTCTCATCATAATAGCATAAGTCGCGACTATCGTATTGTAGATGGAGCGTTTCACTTTCACCGGGTTGTAAAAGATGAGTCTTGGCAAAAGCCACAAGTTCGTGAGCGGGACGCTTGATAGATTCGGAAGGTGGCACCATATAGAGTTGTACGACTTCCTTACCAGCGAAGCGACCTGTATTGGTGACAGTGACACTCACCGTATGGTCAGCTACTAGTCCCTCAACATCGTAGGCAAATGTAGTGTAGCTGAGACCGTAACCAAACGGATAGGCTACATCTGATTGCTGGGTGTCATAATGGCGGTAGCCTACAAATACATCTTCTGTGAAGCAAGTGTAATCCAGATTCTCTACTTGCAGACTGTCTGGCTTATCATGGCGCCGCTTTTTGCCATTTTCAAAGACTGCTACTACGGGGTTTTGCACATTTTCCACTTGAAAGCCATTCTCGGTCACATCGATACTTTTCTCTACTCCTGTAGGGAAATGCCCATAACTTGGAACGTCCTCATAGCGAAGCGGCAATGTAGCTGTTAGGCGGCCAGAGGGCGATATGCGTCCTGTAAGAACATCTGCCACCGCGTTTCCCCCTTCCTGTCCGGGCAACCAGACAAGCATGATGGCATCGGCCCTATCACGCCAAGAAGCCATTTCCACAAGGCCTGCCACATTGAGAATCACTGTCATCTTCTTTCCTTGGCTATGAAAGGCCTGGGCCACACGATTGAGAAGCCATCGTTCCTCTTGGGTGAGGAGCCAATCGCCCTCCACAGCCTTACGATCATATCCCTCACCGGCACAGCGTTTGATGGTGACAACAGCCGCCGTGGTCTCTCTGGCACTTTGCTCAATCAATTCGACTGAGGGTAACCATTCCGGAACAACAGGATCATCAGAGCCCATAATAGCGGCTAATCCCGAAGGAGGAGGTAATGAATCGCGAAAGGCTTTGAGCCGCGACTGATAGAACTTGGCCACAGCAGCGCACTGCTGCGAGGCCATACCATCGGCTATATTCACCCGATAGTCTGCATTGATACGCCCCGATCCGATGCCACTGATGGCTGTGTAATAAGAGCCTATACCGAAAAAGGCTACTTCGTCCTTACTATCCATGGGGAGCATCTGATCATTTTTGAGTAGCACGAAACCTTCGGTCGCTGCTTCGCGCGCCAAGCGTTGACGGTCTGATTCAGTTTGTTGTCCGCCGGGCACCCTCGTCTGCTTTTGTGCTATCCATTGGTTGGCTCTGATCAGTCTTGATACGCAAGCATCGAGATCTGCCTGAGAGAGTTGACCAGTTTCTACCGCATGCACAATGTTCTGCACATGGTAGCTACTGCCCGGCATCACCAAGTCGTTGCCTGCGGCTATTTGATCAGGGCTCCAACCCAAACCGCCAAAATCGGTCATGAAACAGCCTTTGAATCCCCATTCGCCACGCACAATATCCTGCAGCAAATGACGGTCTTCTGAAGTGTAGCGGCCATTGATCTTATTGTAAGAGGTCATCACAAAGACAGGGGCTGCCTGCTGGATCATTCTCTCGAAACCCTTGAGGTAGATTTCTCGCAAAGCGCGTTCTGATACACGAGAGTCGTTTACTACGCGATCGGTCTCTTGCGAATTGGCCGCAAAATGCTTCGGAGTCGCTGCCAGTCCTTGGCTCTGTATGCCACTGACCACTGCGGCTCCCATGCTACCCGTGAGCAGGGGGTCTTCACTGTAGTATTCAAAATTGCGACCGCAGAGCGGGTCGCGCATGATATTCATACCCGGTCCCAACAGCACCTGTACACCAGCCTCGCGTCCCTCGCGGGCGTAGGCGGCTGATAGTTGCTGTAACAGATGGGTATTCCAAGTAGAGGCATTGCTGAAGGGAGAGGGAAATACCGTGGTATAGTATTTCCCATCGGCCATCGGCATGTAGCGCTTCAATCCGTAGGAACCATCGCTGCAAATAGTAACAGGTAAACCCAGCCGCGGACACCCACCAATGGGCATACCCAGACCGGGATATGTAAAGTCAAGTTCGCGTAACGCATCGGGGTTCATGGGATTCACCTTTTGCATAGCGGACAGATGACCAATCACCATTTCCGCCTTCTCACGCAACGTCATCTGCATGAGAAGCTCACGAGCTTCCTCCGCCCCCTGACCAAAGGTGGAAAGGGGAAGGAGTAAGCCCGTGAGGCAACCTATAAAGAGTGTACGAGCGTTCATCGCTTAGGGCCAATATTGGATTTTTACAAGCGGATTGGTATTGGTACTCATGCGCAAGCGTGCACCATCGACAGTGGCATCGGCCATCTCTTGCGTCCACGTTACCCAGAACGCACCATCCCACAGTTGGTCTGTGAAGAGGGTATTGTTACTGGCATCTGTCAAGGTGGGAGTACCCTCAGACGATGTAAAATAGAAACCAATCACTGTACCTACCGGCAGATCTTTAAAAATGCCAGCTGCAAACTGATAGATGTTCATGCCATACATTTCGGTGGCACTTGGTACGTCTATGAAATACTCCGGATCGGGAGCTGTTGTATAGACACGCACGATATTGTTTGTGCCAGTACTCAAGCGCACACGCATGCCTTCAACAGCCAGAGCAGCCATCTCTTCTGTCCAGTTCATGGAAACGACTCCGTCAGAAAGATTCAAAGAGGCTATTTCGGCATTATTTGCATCAGACAAAGCCACATTGCCCTCCATTTCAGTAGTCTCAATAATCAACTTACGTCCCACTCCAATCTTCTTGGCTTCAGCAGCAGAGATGGAATAGAAATGCATATTGAAAATCACTTGCATTTCCTCATAAGCGATTTCAACCTCTCCCTCTTCTTCACCGGGAGCACCCGCTTGATTGACCGTAAAAATCCACATCACATCGGCTTTTCTGAGAATGACCCGTCCGGTGCGCGACTGCGTTTCGGTATTCTCAGTACAAGTAATATTGAGTGAATAGTCTGTTTGCATTTCGGCAGAGAGCCACTGAGCATATTCTTGCTCAATGGTGATATCATAGCCTTCGGTGGCAGTGACAGTGAGCCTTGTAGAAGCGGCTTCATAACCTACGGTTACTTCCTTGGTATCGCCCTTGATGACGGGCTTTGTCGTTGCTTCATCGTCGCTGCAAGCGCAAAGCGTAGGCAGCATCAGCAACGGAAGCATTAAGTATTTCAGTTGTTTCATTGTTTTTACTTTTTAAAGTTACCAACCGGGATTTTGTTTGAGATTCGTATTCAGCACCAACTCATCATAAGGGAAGGGGAACAGTTCGTTCTTGCCTACAGTGAATCCGGTAGAATTGGGATTATCTACAGCGGTCACGTCATAGTTAGTGGTTCCTGACTTGTAGCCGTAGAAACTGAGCGTCTGCTTATTGCCACTGCCTAGTACGGTAGAAGCGTCTCCCCAACGGATGAGGTCGTTATAGCGCTCACCTTCGTAAGAGAATTCAGCACGACGTTCATCTTTCACATCCTGCATCGTATAAGAGCCAAGCATAGATAGTCCTGCACGAGTGCGTACCTTATTGAGTGCTATTAGACCATCAGCAGTACTACCACCGCCATTGACACATGCCTCTGCATAGAGCAAGAGTACATCGGCATAGCGCATACCCGGCCAATTGTTCTTAGTGCGCATATCATCGAGCCAGGTCCAGCCATCAAACACTTCTTCCTGCCAAATAAGCATTTTAGAGCGGAAGTAACCTTCGTTGGTAGGCATCATGGCCGTAGATTTCCAAAAGGCAGAAGGGGCTTCGGCCAGTGAAGAAGCCAATCCGAGGTCAACGAAACGTTGCAGCACGTCTTCATAACTCCATACGGTGCCCATCTGACGAGGTTTACCTTTCTCACCACGATCCACTAAGAACTGATAAAATTCTTTGCCCATCTCACCATTAGTGCCTCCTCGTTCTTGAATGCCGCCGGGCACCACCACATATGAGTTGTTCCACTGCATACGGATGCCACGGTCATCGCCCTCATTGGTGAAGGTGGATGCAGAGGCATTGTCATCTGAATTCCACTCCCACATATATTCGTCAGAGAAGTCGGCTGCCATGTGGTAAAGTTGAGTAAAGTCAGGGGAGAGATCATACTTACCACCGTCAATGATCTGCTTCAGCGTGGCAGCTGCTTCGCCCCACTTGCTTTGATAAACCTGCGCTTTTCCCCACAGTGCCAATGCTGATCCCTTGGTCACACGACCACCGATGGAGCGCTGCTCACCTAAAGCAGTTTTTTCAGGCAAGCGGTTGTATGCCTGTTCAAGGCTTTGTTCGACGTATCCCCATAATTCAGTAGCTGTTCCATTGGCCGGAGACAGCTCACCTGAACCGAGTACGTGGTCGGCCAAGGGCGGAGTACCCCAACCGCGTATCAATTGATAGTAAGCCCAAGCACGCCAAAAGTAAGCCTCACCCATCACTTGTTTCTTCACCGCACTATCTTCTGACATATTTTCAATGATGAGGTTACACTCATAGTTGAGATAATAGAGTGTGGTATAAAAGGAGCTTGACGTATGGTTGGACGAGTTGAGGGCGGTAGCGAAACCTCCGCCTCCTACGCAGTCGTCGGTATAACCATGCATCATATTGTACCAATTGTTGTTGGTCACTCCGTAAGCTGTTTTGTAGACACTGGCAATCAGCGATTCGGCCTTTGGATCTGTCAGATTGCTGTAGTATTGCTCTAAGTTTATAACGTCAAGTTGATCTACATCAAGTATCTGTTTTTGGCAGGAGCTGAGAAGGCTTCCTGCAGTGAGTAGCGTAATAAATATTTTCTTTTTCATTGCTGCAAAGTTTTAAAAAGATACATTTAGACCGAATACGATTTGCTTCATCGTAGGGTATTGTATGCGGTCAGTTCCTATACCTCCCCATGCCGACATACCCAAGCTGTTACGTTCGCCACTTACCATAGAGGCCATCGACTCTGGGTCGTTGCCTGGATAATTGGTGAAGATGAAGAAGTTTTCAAGCGAGCCATAGAGGCGAAGCGCTGAGAGATGGAGCGGGCGAATCCACTTCTGCGGGAAAGTGTAACCCAACTGAATGTTCTTGATCTTGAAATAAGAGGAGTTGAACACCATGTGGTCAGATGAACCATAGTAGTACATAGATGATGAGTTGGCCCATGTTTTGGGTGAAGGACGTGATCCATCGGTGTTGGTCCATGACCAATAGTCGTTTACAAGCGCCTTGGGCAGGTTGCCAAGTAGCGTGTTGCTTTCCACACGAGCTACGGCGAGGAACGTCTGTGCACCAGCAGCTCCATAACCTTGCACGTTGAGATCCCAGTTTTTCCAACCCAGCGAAAGGTTTAGACCATAGGTGAAGTCGGGAATATAGGAGCCTACCTCAGCCTTTCCATCATCTGTACCCAATTCTTCGGCAGTCTTATAGATGGGTTCACCAGTAAGTTGATCAATATGGTCAACCACATAAGTGCGCAGATACCAGATAGGATAACCCACCTCGAAATAGGTAGCTTCGGTCATCATACCACCGCCACCTGCATAGCGGCCATCGCCATAGGGGCTTTCGAGCACCTCATTGTGGAGGAACGATATATTACCACCTACAGAGTAATTGAAATCGCCTATATGATCTTGCCACTTCAATTCCAAATCAAGGCCTCGGTTCAGAATTTTACCGGCATTGATATATTGGTAAGAGGCACCACTCACCGCCGGAGCCGAAATAGAAGAGAGCATATCGGTGGTTTCCTTGCGATACCAATCCAAACCGAACTGCAGGCGATCGCGCAAGAAACGAGCCTCCAAACCGAAGTCAAGTTGCGTAGAACGTTCCCAGCACAAATCAGCATTAGCCAACTGTGACGAGGGCGAAGCGCCTGTGATGAGCTTGTCAGAGAATGAGTAATTGTTGCCGCCCAACCACAGGGTTGAGGCATAGGCAAAACCACCCAACGAATCGATGTTACCGTTCACACCCCATGAACCACGCAACTTCAAAAAGGTGAGTGCTCCGTTTTGAGTGAGAGGTTTCATAAATTCCTCTTGGCTCACCACCCATCCGGCAGAAACAGAAGGGAAGTATCCCCAACGGCTCTTTTCAGAGAGTTTGGTCGTATCGTAAGCATCGGCTCGGAAATTGAATTGAAAGAGGTAACGCGAGAGGTAATTCCACGACAAACGACCGAAGTAGGAGATATTACCTGTATGGGTGGGACCTCCCCAGGTACTATGCGTGGCATCAGAGGCTGCACCATTGAGGTTGTGATAGTTATCAGCATCATTGGCCAGTTTACTTACATAGCCTCCTACGTTATGCGCATGATACTGAGCAAACTGCATACCCGCCATGACACTGAACTCCTGCTTTCCGATATTAAAAAGATAGTTGGCAAAATTTTCCCACTGATAGTATTGTGAATTGGCCGAGTCACTATTGAAGTTGGCATTCTCCATATTGTAACCCTGATTCCACCAGTACGAGCCATAATAAGTATCGGTGGTATAAGAACTGAGCGTGTAACCCAAACGCGAAGTGATCGTAAGATCCTTCAACGGAGTGAGGTTCAAGGCTATCGTACCGTTCACCGAATTGCGCCAAGTAGTGGCCTGCTCTTGCTGCATCATAGCCAAGGGGTTCATGGTAGCATTCATCATCTCTGAAGCTCCATAAAGACGTCCTTGTTCATCACGCAGTAGTGTATAACCCAAATTCTCACCGGCAAGCATCGTGGCTGGGGCAAGATCATCGCTGGCATAAGTCAGCGGCACTGTGGGATCATAAAGATAAGAAGCTCCTATTACCGAAGTCAGTGAATTATAAGCATTCTGCGATACAGAGCGGGTCTTGCGCGACTCAATGGTATTGTGGGTCTGTACATTGATCCAGTCATTGATTTTATAGGTGGCGTTGAGTTGTCCGGCATAGGCTTGGTTAGTATCATAGTCACCTTCTAACATACCATTGTTGTCGAGATAGTTCAGAGCTAGATAGAGCGAACCACGATCATTGGCACCTTCAAAACCTACAGTGTGTTTCTGCTGAATACCCGTGCCAAACATTTCGTCTTGCCAATCAGTATTAGCAGTTCCAAATGCCGACTCTTTAATGCCGGCTTCACTCCAAAAAGCCTTATACTCCTCAGCATCCATCATATTAATCTTCTTGGCCTGCTGTTGCATGGAGAGCTGAGCATTGTAGAAAAGGCGACTCTTTCCCTTTTCGCCTTGACGAGTAGTGATCAGCACCACGCCATTACCAGCCTGAGCACCGTAAATGGCTGCCGAAGCTGCGTCTTTCAATATCTCTATGCTCTCAATGTTTTCGGGAGAGATATGACTTATACTGCTTACTCTCAGTCCATCTACGATATAAAGCGGATTGCTAGCACCGTTGCTTGAATAGCCGCGAATACGGAAGTTCGACTCTGTGCCTGGAGCACCCGAAAGTTGTAGAACCTGTACGCCTGAGACTTTACCTTGAATGGATTTTCCCACATCCTCGTTGGGAGTACCTTTAAGATCTTTGGCACTAACCGAAGCTATGGAGCCTGTCACGTCACTTTTTTTCTGCACGCCATAGCCCACTACCACAACTTCGTCCAAGATTTTGTTGTCTTCTTCAAGTACTATATCCAGTAGCGTTTTATCAGCGACCTGTATTTCCTTAGTCCTATAACCAATGTAGCTGAACACAAGAGTCTTCCCCTGTCCTACTTGAATGGAGAAGCGCCCATCAAGGTCGGTGGTCATTCCTACATTCTCATTTTTCACAACCACGGTGACGCCTGGCAGAGGAAGCCCTTGCGCATCGGTGACGACACCTTTCACATCGATTGTTGCCGCTTGCATGACTATCGACAGCAAGAGACAAAAACAAGTCAATAATGTTTTTTGCATAATAAAAAAATTTAAGTGATACAAACAGTAATAATTACTTCACGTCAAAGAGAACGATTATAGCCGTTCGAAGAAAGCTTTCATCGCCTCAGGATCTACCACACGCATCTCTGCGCCACATACCTTCCGAGGTTTGGTTAAGCGAAGCAAGGGAATGAATCCAGTAGGGTCTTCGTGCAGCACCGCATCGTAGCCTTCGGACTTTCTACGGGCAGAGGCATCGAGTGTAGAAGGCTCGGTTTGCCCCAAATACCAGTTATCCTCAAAGTAGTTGCGTGTGGAAGCACCCATCTTGAAGCCGGAAGACTCAGACGAGTAAAATACATTTTTAATATAGGCGGTAGAGTCCGCTTCTCCATACCAATTGCCTGCCCCTACAAACGAAGGATCACCCTCGGTGATGAGGCGGGAGTTGATGTGGAAAACATTGTGATCGATAATGGTGTTGCTCGTATTACCAAACATGCAAATGAGCGGTGAGAGTTTCTTGCCACGCACCTCGGCTGTACGTGTGCCATCGCCAATGCTCAGATTATAATTCACCCGAATATCACGATTGCCGAGCGAATATTCGCGCTGATCGCCTGCATCGCAAAGCAAAAGGAAACCGCCCTCATTGTCGTGGCTGTAATTATAGCGGATGGTGGTGTTTAGACTATTCCAGTCGGCATCAAAACCCTGACCGTCCCATGGGGCTTTCATGTCAGACACTTCATTATATTGAATCACAATGTTATCGCAGCTCCAAGCCCACAAACCAGCTGCCGATTCGGGCGGAGTCAGAAGGGGCGTAGAACGACGCATCAGGTTGTATTCAATCAACACGCCATCGCAGCCGATGGGCACAATGCCATCGCCGGGAATCTCTTCCAAAAGATTGTAGCGCACCACCGTATTCATGGAGGGAAACCACTTGCGGCGATCGTAATAATCGGAGTTCCAAATCATACCGTTACGTTCTGTGCGCAACAGATGACAGTTTTCTATCAACAAATCACAAAAAGCTGACTTCACTTTTTCACCTCCATTATTGATGTAGATGCCGGCCCCATTGCCACACTCCTTGCAGAGCGAACCATTCACATCGTGTATAAAAAGAGAGTCGATGTGTATGCCATGCATCACGCCGCAATCACGGGCTTCGATGAGCAAACCACCGCGACGCGCCATGCGCTCTACACCTTTATTGGTCAGCTCCAAATCGCGCACGGTAATATATTCAGCATTTTTCACAGCAACCGCATAAGATGCACCATCGCCATGAATAATGGGGCGTTGGCCTTGCCCATAAGCACCGATGACAATACCGGCATTTTTGTTGCCAGAAACATTTTTGATTTCAAGTTGTCCGCGATGCCAAGTGCCACGACGCAGCAACAGGCTATCGCCTGGAGCGAGTGTTGCTTGCGAGGCTCTCTTCAATGATTTCCACGCTTGTTGAGCAGATAGACCGGAATGCGAATCATCGCCACTGAGTGCGTCCACATAATAATTTTTAGCCTGCGGTAATCGATCTTCAGAAATGGGAGCCCCTAAAACGGGGTTCCCTAATCCTAAAAACAATCCGAAAACACCTAACCAGTAGGTCTTGTAACGTAATGTCTTTTTCATGATGAATTATTTGTTTAAATATTATTTCTTTGAATCAATATGCAGTTGTACACTGCCCTTACGCAAGCCTTTACCACTCACTGTAAGGGTGGCTGTTCCAGCTTTCTTCGTAGCTTCCACCACCACGACCAATTCACCATGAAAGGCTCTCATGGTAGGCTTTACAAACACCTCTGTAGAGGTTGCATCACCATTACAACAGGAGTTGAAACGGCCTGCACCGTTCACTTCAAAGAAGAGTTGAGGGTCTGCATCGGGACAGAGATTGCCATCTTTGTCTACCACACGCACTGTGACGAAAGCCAAGTCGGGAGTATCGGTGGCACGCCCTTCTGTATCGACCGGCGTAGCGGTAAGTTGGGTTCGGTCGGTTACCAACTCTAAATGATGGGGCTTGCCTGCGGTACGTATGATTTGAGTCTCCGCTTCACGTCCTTCGGCATCGAAAGCTACTACCTTGATCTCGCCCGGTTCATAAACCACGTCCATCCAGCGCAATCGATGACGGTCGAGGCGATTCATCCCTTCGGGAGTGTTAGGGTCGGGGAAAGAAGATGTGTCTCCCCAGGGCATGGTACGATCTACCCGATAGGTCAGATAATTCTCCATGGGCACGTCTATCTTCTTTTTGCGACCTTGACTTTTACCGTTGATAAAGAGTTCAGCCTCAGGATAGGAAGTATATACAAAGACAGGGGTTGTCTCGCCCTCACGCCCCTTCCAAGTCCAATGCGGAAGAACGTGAAGGGTCGATTTCTCCGTATTCCAACGCGAGCGATAAAGCCAAGCACGATCTTTGGGCAATCCGGCAAGATCATGAATACCGAAATAAGAACTGCGTGAGGGCCAATATTCATCGTAGGGAGTAGGCTCACCCAAATAGTCAAAGCCCGTCCAAACGAACTCGCCAATCACGGCCGGACACTTGTCTTGCCACATCCAGTCGTCATCGGGCAAATTACTCCAATTGCAGGCCTCCAAGTCATAGCTTGAGAGCTGACCATCGGGGTATTCGGTTTCATACGTCTCTTCTACGGGAAATTTATACACACCACGCGAAGAAATGGTGGAAGTAGTTTCCGTGCCCAACAAGAAACCCTTAGGAGAAAGGCGCAGACCTTCGGCATAATCAAACAGATGGTAGTTGACACCGGGGATGTCCATTTCCTGCCAAACGCCGCAATGCATAGCACGGGCCGCATGTTCCATACCTTGCGTACAGAGACGGGTAGGATCGAGACGATGAATGAGATTCTGCATCAGTCGGGAGTATTTCAAGCCGATGGCATTGCCCTGTTCTGGAATCTCGTTGCCAATGGAATACATGATGATGCTGGGATGATTTCGATTGACCAGCACCAGATTGGTAAGGTCTCTTTCCCACCATGCCCGTCCATCGCTGTTTGCATGAGTGCTATCTACCTTATCGAAGAAACGTGAATAACCGTTTTTGCACTTCGGATGAATCCACATATCAAAACTTTCGGCCATAACCATTACGCCCATCCCATCGCAGATATCCATCTGCCAAGGTGCAGGCGTATTGTGTGCCGTACGGATAGCATCGCAACCCATCTCTTTGAGAAGGCGTATCTGCCTACGGAAAGCAGCCTTGTTGAAAGCGGTACCTAACGGACCGAGATCATGGTGGAGGCATACGCCTTTAATTTTACGTATCTGCCCATTGAGCTTGAAGCCATCGGCTGTGTATTCCAAATCGCGGATGCCGATGTGCGTCTCACGTCGATCCCATAGTTTATCACCTTCCTTCAGTTCGGTAACCAAAGTATAGAGCGTGGGGTGTTCCGGGCTCCATAGACTTGCATCTTTGACATGAAGTACTACGTCTGATTCGCTACTAGTATAGAGTCTTGCCTCACCTTGAGCTACCACTCTATCTTGAGTATCCTTCAAGATATGTTTTACTGAAAGACCTTGTTTCTGAGCTGTAATAGCCTCAGCAGATACATGTACACGAGCTTCGGCAGCAGTAGTAGCATCGGCAGAGATGCCATTTATCATGGTGGTACGGGCGAAAATTCCCCATGACTTGAGATAATTGTCTTTGTGAAGCAATAGCCGTACAGGACGATAAATGCCTGCACCCGGATACCAACGGGTGGACTCTTCTATATTTTTCACTTGCACAGCCACGGCATATTGGCCTGGTTTACATCCACCTGTAGCGCGGGAAATATCAAGACTGAACACATTGTAGCCATAAGCCCAATAGCCCACATCCTGACCATTCACCCATACATGTGGCTCACTCATAGCTCCATCGAAAATGAGTTCACCATGGCTGTATCCTTCGGGGATGGTGATGGTGGTGCGATACCAACCCTCACCTACCCACGGCAACGCACCGGAGCGACCTGTTTTCTCAGTAGCTTCGCGCTCGCCATTCTGGGTGATGGTCACTACTTGTTTGTCGATGTCTTTATCGAAAGGACCTGCAATGGCCCAGTCGTGAGGAATAGTTACAGGCTGCCAATGGGAATCATTGTAGGAGGCTACTTGAGCACCTTCGGAGGTTCCACGTTGGAACTTCCAGCCCTCAAGTAGTAACGTTTCAGTGCTTTGTGCCAAAGCCGACAGAACGGCTAAAGAAAATAAAGCGGTGGTAAATAGATGTTTCATATCAATCATGTATCATATCAATTAAAGTTTTAACTCCAAAGTTTTATCTGCTACCAGAACACGGAATACTCCTTGTTCCAAAATGGGCTGTCCTTTATCATCTGTAAAGGCAAGATCGCGCATAGGGTTAATATGGAAGCGGCAAAGTCGTCGTTCACCAGGCGCCAGATGGATACGCTCGAAATGACGAAGCTCGCGTTCGGGGCGGGTGATGGTACTGTAAGGATCGGAGATGTACCAAAGTACCACTTCATCGCCTGCTACTAAACCCATGTTGCTTACCTCTACAGAAACCTCCCATCCATCGGCGTTTTTTTCTATTTTTTCATTACTATAACTATATTGGGTATAACTCAGACCATGACCAAAAGGATAAAGCGGCTGGCTCGTAACATCTTGGTAGCGACCTTGATGACCTCCACGTGAGGCCTTACGACGGTTGTAGTAAATAGGCTCTTGACCAGTGGTATAGGGGAAGGTAACAGCCAGTTTACCCGATGGATTGATGCGTCCACTGAGAATGCCTGCCAGTGCCGAAGCGCCATTCACCCCAGGTTGCCAGATAGAGATAATAGCATCGGCCATGGGCTCGATACGACACAGCTCTATAGGTCGGCCATTCGACAAGACAATCACTACAGGCTTGCCCGTCTGTTTCACAGCTTCTACCAATTGTTCCTGACAACGGGGCAAGGCAATAGACGAACGAGAGCAATTCTCACCACTCCAACCAGCCTTTTCGCCCAAACAAACCACCACTACATCACTCCACTGAGCCAATGATACTGCCTCAGCCAGAGCCTCAACTTCATGAGCAATGGTGTCGGTGATGGCTGACCAACCCCTCTTGGGATCAGCATCATGCTGCGACTCCAGTCCGCAACCTTCAGCATAGCGCACCTCCGATGTGGTGGAAAATTCTTGCACTATACCATTATATAATACGTCCACATCTTCGTCGCGACCATATCCGGCCCAGTTGCCTATCAGCGAACGAGCGTTCTTGGCCAACGGCCCAACAACAGCAATCTTTTTTTGATTGACTAAAGGCAGTGTATGCTCATTTTTTAATAATACCGCACTCTGCGCTGCCAACTCAGAGGCGCATTGCATCATATCTTCGGTCAGATAGATGGGGACGTAATCTTCACGTGTATAGGGCTGTTCGAACAGTCCAAGTCTGAACTTCAGTTCAAGCACGCGGCTGACTGATTCATCAAGAATATCCATAGACACTTGCCCCCTCTCTATGAGCTCAGCCATATGTTTCATATAAGTGGCAGACACCATTTCCATATCAACACCTGCGTTGAGGCAGGCTGCAGCAGCTGTACGGTCATTGTCACAGTAACCCATATTTTTCAGTTGGGGCACAGCATCCCAGTCGGAAATCACCAGACCACGAAAGCCTAACTGCTGACGCAGCACCTCTCTCAAGGTATAATTGTTGCACGTAGCTGGCACACCACTTATATTATTAAAAGCACTCATCACAGCAGTGGCACCTGCGTCAATACAAGCCTTGTAGGGTGGCAGATAGGTATCCCACAATGTCTGATGCGAAATCTCGGTATAGAAATAGTCGCGGCCGGCTTCTGATGCCCCATAGCCTACATAATGTTTAAGGCAAGAAGCTACGGTACTGTCGGTAGCAAGCGAGCTACCTTGCAGTCCGCGCACGGCGGCACTGCCCATCACACCTTGCACATAAGGATCTTCACCATACCCTTCGCTGATACGTCCCCAGCGAGCATCACGAGCCACATCAATCATCGGGGTAAACACCCAATCTACACCCGAGCGACGCGTCTCACGTGCCATGAAGTGGTACATGTTCTCCACCAAAGCCGGATTCCACGAGCAAGCCTGTCCCAAGCCTATTTGGAAGTTGGTGCGATAACCATGGATAATGTCATAGCCAAACAGGATGGGAATACCCAAGCGCGATTCCTCCATCGCCATTCGTTGCAGACGGTTGCGTTCCTGTACGTTGCCCACGAAATAAAGCGATCCGATAGTAGGTGGTATTTTATGGCGATATTCAATGAGATTATTATCATTGCCATCATTGCCATAATAATACTGATTGAGCTGCATGATTTTCTCCTGTAACGTCATTCGCAACAGCAAATCTTGCACACGTGATTGAATGGAAGCATTCTTGTCTTTATAGACAAAGCCAGCAGCACTCATCTGAATGGCTGAACCAAGAATACAAATAGTTAACAAATAAAACTTCATTGGATTTTTCATATGAATTAAATTTGGTTTCTTGTTTTTCGATGCAAAGTTATCCAAAGTAGTCCGATAGAGGAATCTTTCTATCACATCAAAAGGGCTTTAAAGTAGGCTTGAAGGTACATCATTACCACATCATCGATGTTTTTTCATGGTTTTTTCCTTAATTATCAGTATTTTTGCATCCATGAAAGCATACATCCAACATCTTATCATCACATCATGCTTGCTTTTTCAATCCTTCAATTGGATACAAGCCAACAGCTTCACTGCCAACATAACAAAGTATACTTATGTTGACTACCACATGTCGCCCGTAAACACTTGCATAGACATCGATGGATTAGAAGCCGTATTTATGGCTAACACCAATGGTGTGGCACGTTTCAACGGAAACACCTGGAACAATATACCCTTGCCCTTCGCCCGACGCATATACGCAGTCTGTGCCTTAGGAGATACACTCTTTGTAGGAGGTGCCGGCAAAGTGATAGGTATGACCTATGGCCAGCATAAAGAAGAGATGCAATATATTAATCTTCAACCACAAGTGAGCAAACTCACCCCCTATGATTTTTCCGTAAGAAGTATCGAAGGCTTTAGCAACGAAGATGTCTATTTCTCTACATCCGTAGGTACGTTGTATTATAATGGCAAAGAATTGAATTATATCTTTGATATGGCCTCATGCGGAAAACGCCTGTTCAAAACAACCGATTCTACTGGCAAAAGTGAGATTATAGTACAAGGTGATGACGGAGTGCTATACAAATTTAGAAAGGAAAGAGCCCAATTATTCTGTGCCGATACACAACTATTGAAACGTGAAGTGGTAATGGTGAGTAAGATGCACAACGGATGTTACACCATAGCCACTGCTGATGGCTGTTTGTTTACGATGAATAACGAGAGCAAAGCGATTGAATTAATATCTTCCACTTATTTGCGAATCAACACGGGAACGGTATCACCTGATGGTCGTTATTTAGTTCTCGGAACACTTGGCAACGGTCTGCATGTACGCAACCTATTAACGGGGCAGACAGTCATCTACGGGGCTGACCGACTGGGTAGTATGAATATCAGCCACGTCGTATTTACCGAACAAGGACAATTATGGGTAGCTCTCGATTGCTCTGCTGCCTCCATCACATTCAACCCAAGTGAGTTTCTATGGCTCACCATGCAAGAGACCGGTACACTACTTGATGCGCATAATATAGGAAACACCACCTATCTAGCTACCAGTAACGGACTGTTTGCGGCAACTGACGAAAAGGTGAAACGATGTGCTGACACACCACTTGTACCTACCTCTTTGTCGGTAATGAATGGTAGCCTGCTGCTTGGAACTATAGGTCAGACCGCACGTATAGAGAAAGACAAACTGTTTCCTCTTGAAACCGGAGGCCGCATAGAAGGATGCTCACAAGTTACGAGTTGGAGCGATGAGTTACTCCTAATGCGGGGATTCGGTGGAGTCTTCCTGTTAACTAAACAGGGGAACAAATGGCGTATGGTATCTAATCCCGTAGAAGAAGGAACTGTGAAACGAGCTGAGTTTGAAAGTGCTCATATATTATGGATACTTGACATTCATGACCTCACACGTCTAGTGCTCAGTCAAGACCTAACAACCATCGTCAGCAAGCAATCATTCTGCCAAGTGGGTGGTTTATCCTGCGAAAAAGGTACTTTCCTCATTCGTTGGATGGGACAATGTCTCTGCCTTAATGATAAAGGCGTATATGCTTTTGATACCAAGAGACAACAGATGGTACGGCATGAATTGCTATCTAAAGCTATCAACACTTCAGAACCCATATTAGCAGTGAATACAGACATCCAAGGTAGGCTTTGGATAATGACGGATGCGAAATTGACTTGTTACAACACGGATGGCATAGCAGAAAAACGAATCAATCTGGCCGGCCAAACCCCATTGGAGTATAATGGTGCCTATCATTTCAGTGTGCTAGGCGACAGCCTGCTTCTGTTAGCCACAGCTCAAGGAACGATGCGGTACGACCTCCTGAGTCGCAACAAAGAGAACTTTCTTCCAAGACCGCCACACTTTGAGACTGTTTCTTATTATTCGGGAGACCTGCTTTATACCATACCAGCCAAGGAAACGACTCAAGTATACCTACCTGCAAACGCCAACCGCATCAGCCTTACGATGACCAATGGTCTTAGCAATTCATCGGTGAAATACACCTATAGTATTGACAACGGTCAGAATATGCCCTGGCAAACAAACGGTAGTGTTTTTCTAGATCTGCTTCCCTATGGAAAACATCACATCATCGTGAACGACAATTATGGGCACACCCTACAATTATTACTAGTACGCAATTGTCCTTTCTATCTTTCTTGGTATATGATTGCAATCTATCTTATGCTCATGGCTTCTTTAGTGGCCACCCTTGTCATTCATCATCAAAGACGCAAACGCAAACGCTTGCAACAAGAAATGGCTGACAGACAGCGCCAATTTGAAGAGGAATTGCGCCAAAAGGAGAAAGAGCAATTACTCGGACGCATTGAGACACAGAGCAGTCAGTTGAAAGAGCGTATGCGGTTCTTGACCATGAAGCAGGAAATCCTCAACTCACTTTCTACTGAGATAGAAGCACAGAAAAAAGAAATCGGAGACCACTGGCCTGATCGCCTCTACCGGCGCATCATCGAACTCATACAGCGTAGTCGTACCGAGGAAGATCATCTGCTCTCTTTCGAAAACTATTTTGTGGATGTGCATCGTGACTTCATGATACGCTTACAGCAGAACCATCCCCAACTCTCGCCGGGCGAGTTGCGATTTTGCTGTTTGCTAAAGGCTAATCTCTCCACAAAGGAAATTGCCAACATACTCAGCATCACGCCTCGCTCGGTCGATTTGAAAAAATACCGCCTCAAAAAGAAATTTGAGTTGGGTGAAGACGATTCCTTAACCTCGTTTATTGTCGGCTTGGAATGACTAATTGCCTGATGCTATTGGGAGCAAGCACAATGGTGGTAGGTAGCTGGGCGATAGCAGCCTGCCACTCTGCGGGCACATTCTTCAGCTCAAGGCGAGCAGCCACAGCATGTCGTCCCATTTGCTGATAATTCCAAAATAGCAAGGTGATTTTATCATGATCAATGGCTGCTTGCACATAGAGTCCTTTCCCATCTTCCGGTTCCGGATAGCTGACGGAAACGGCCGTATCGGCCTGCAAAGAGAGCTTTCTGATGGCTTCGCCATAGGGGGTGAATTGTGGCTCGAGAGGAGTGCGGTCATCAGCAGTGAAGAGCATGTCTTTCCTGCCCTCGAGATGATGACGTATCACCCAATTAAAAGGGTAGATATACTTGCTTTTCCCATACCAATAAAATAAAGAGAGCATGCCTACGGCTTGACGCACACGGTCGTCATCCATAGAGTTGTAGTCATCAGCCAAAGGACCAGGATATATTCCCATCTCACTGACAAACACAGGCAAAGACTCGTTCAAACCTCTCTCGTGCAACATTTTATCTATAGCTTCACGCTGTCCTAATACACGTGAGGGGTTGTCTTTGAAGAATAATCGGTTTCGCCCCGTTTCATCCCAAACAAAATAGCCATGATAGGAAATGAAGTCCAAGCGCTTGTCGGCAGATACATCGGCTTTGTAATCGTCAAGTAACTGTGCAATCCACTCAGGGTTGAAGCAAGAACTTACCGGACCACCTATTTCTATAGGAATATCAGGTTGCAACTCCCGGTTCACTTCGTTGACTACCTCCATCATGGGACGAAACACTTTTCGATAATACTCCTTTACGGTGACCCCTTTCGTCTGTTCATAGTCGTATTCGTTACCTGCCTCTATATAGCGCAACTTGGGGAAACGGTGCTTCAGCTCAATCAGTTCATCTTTGAATATCTTTTTCTGCTCTGCACTGACAAGGCCATAACTCATCAACAGATAGTCAGACATCTCATGGGCTGTCTGAAAACCAGCCTCATCCACATAACCGGGACCCGCCCAAACGCGTGTTACCAAGGCATGAAGCCCTTGCTCATTAAGAAAACATCCGTCATTGGGGTGATTGACAGGAGTGGTGTTCATATAGCGCTCTGGCTGCGGACGTGGCCCAACCTTCTTGCTACAATCCACAAGGATAGGAGCCAATAGCCAGACTGTATCTTTGACTGAAAGTTTATCTTCATCACCTTCTTTAATCTCTAATTCAAAAAGCTTGTCTTTTGAAGCTTTTATACTAAAATGATCCATTAATAGTCCAGTGGCATTCCTATTGTCGTGCAAACCCAAGCATAGAGATAGTTTAACCCCCATAGCACGGAATCGCCCTGTTAACGAATCGCCTGCAGCGCGTACCTCCTCCACATCCAAAATGCGTGAAGCATCAGCAGGATCTGTTATCGTCACTATAGGCGGTTGGCTGTTGCCATCAACAGTCATCACCATATTCACTCTGCCCTGAGGCAAACCTTCAACGACCAGATACCACTGGCCGTGATACACACCGACTCCGGCCATGGAAGCTAAAGAAACGGTCCACATTGATAATAATAAAATAATGTATTTCATAATAGCCGCAAAGCTACAACTCTACCGGTAGTAAGCCCAATATACATACACATCAAAAACACATCTTCGCAAAATTACATGTTCATATAGATATTGAACAGCAACAATAATCTTCTTATTATAGAATAAGCATGGTCCAACTCTTAAAGGATTTAACAGACAGTCTACTTCAATCTGTTAAATACAAAAAAACACCCAAATCTACACTTAGTGTAAAATTGGGTGTTAATTTCATAACCTATTGATTATCAAATCGGCTCGCGGAGAGACAGGGATTCGAACCCCGGGTACCTCGCAGTACAACGGTTTTCAAGACCGCCGCAATCGACCACTCTGCCACCTCTCCAAAAACTTCTCTTTCAAGAAGTGCTTTTCTCTTAAAGCGATGCAAAAGTACTATTCTTTTTTGATATCACAAATATTTCAGCACAAAAATATTATTTCTACGATATTTTATAATCGCAGCGCAGTTGACGCAGCCCTATGCCTGAAATAATCCATATGTATATTTTGTAAAATAACAGAAAAGTATCAACTTCGCTATCAACCTACCATTTACCAATAAATTAGTAAAAGAGTGCAGGTAATGAACACAAAAAATCCGGCTTTACCGGTAACTCCTATACCTAACAATAGTTATTTTATGTCGTACAACATAAAAACCGAGTATTCATGCACTGCTATGTGGAAAAAAGATAGTAATTTTGCAGTCCTTATTAGGATAACAACCATTACCCACTAACAAAATGAATATTATGGAATTGAACAAAACCTTTATCGACGGGCTTTGGAGCAAAGAAATCAATGTCAGTGATTTCGTGAGTAAAAATATCGCGCCTTATACTGGAGACGCTTCTTTCCTGCAAGGACCTACCGAACGTACCAAACATATTTGGGAGCTTTGCCTCAAAGCACTCGAAGAAGAAAGAGCTAACAACGGAGTACGTTCTCTCGACCCCCACACTGTATCAACTATTACTTCACATCAGGCCGGCTATATAGATAAGGAGAATGAACTTATCGTTGGTTTGCAGACAGACGAGCTATTGAAACGTGCCATCAAACCATTCGGTGGTATCAATGTAGTAGCTAAAGCTTGCCGCGAAAACGGTGTAGAAGTAGATGATAAAGTAAAGGATATCTTTACCCATTATCGCAAGACACACAATGACGGCGTATTCGACGTATATACTGAAGAGATCCGCTCATTCCGTTCATTGGGTTTCCTCACCGGACTTCCCGATAACTATGCCCGCGGACGTATCATCGGTGATTACCGTCGTCTGGCACTTTACGGTATCGACCGCCTCGTCGAAGCCAAAATGGAAGATTTACACAATCTGACCGGTCCGATGACTGATGACCGTATTCGCCTGCGCGAAGAAGTGGCAGAGCAGATCAAGGCTTTGAAAGATATTAAGATAATGGGCGAATATTACGGACTCGATCTTAGTCGCCCGGCTACTTCCGCACAGGAAGCTGTACAATGGGTGTACATGGCTTATCTGGCCGCTGTAAAAGAACAAGACGGTGCAGCTATGTCTCTAGGTAACGTTTCTTCGTTCCTCGACATCTTTATTGAATATGACCTGGCACACGGTAAAATCAATGAAACATTCGCCCAGGAGCTGATCGACCAGTTCGTCATCAAACTCCGCATGGTGCGCCATCTGCGCATGCAGTCATACAACGATATCTTTGCCGGAGACCCGACCTGGGTAACGGAAGCCATTGGCGGACGTTTCAACGACGGACGCGTAAAGGTAACAAAGACTTCCTTCCGCTTCCTGCAAACATTGTATAACCTCGGTCCTTCTCCCGAACCGAACCTGACCATACTTTGGGGACCTGAACTCCCTGAAGGTTTCAAGGAATTCTGTGCACAAGTATCCGTAGATACCAGCTCCATCCAATACGAAAATGATAACCTGATGCGCGAAGTACGTAACTGCGACGACTATGGTATCGCATGTTGTGTATCCTATCAGGCTATCGGCAAGCAGATACAATTTTTCGGGGCACGTGCCAACCTTGCAAAAGCCTTGTTGCTTGCCATCAACGGCGGACGTTGCGAAAATACCGGTACTGTCATGGTAAAAGGTATTCCCGTATTGACCGGTGAAACATTGAAATTCGAGGAAGTAATGTCGAACTATAAGAAAGTTCTGACCGAAATTGCCCGTGTCTACAACGAGGCAATGAACATCATCCACTTCATGCACGATAAGTATTATTACGAAAAGGCTCAGATGGCATTTATCGATACGAATCCACGCATCAATCTGGCTTATGGTGTAGCCGGTCTTTCCATTGCCATCGACTCACTGTCAGCCATCAAGAATGCAAAGGTTACAGCCCGTCGCAACGACATCGGTTTGACGGAAGGTTTCGATATCGACGGTACATTCCCATGTTTCGGTAATAATGACGACCGTGTGGACCACCTCGGGGTAGACTTGGTATATTATTTCAGCGAAGAACTGAAAAAGTTGCCCGTTTACAAGAATGCCCGTCCTACCCTTTCATTGCTGACAATTACTTCTAATGTAATGTACGGTAAGAAAACAGGTGCTACTCCTGACGGACGTGCCAAAGGTGTAGCTTTCGCCCCGGGTGCCAACCCGATGCACGGACGCGATAAGAACGGTGCCATCGCATCACTGAGCTCCGTAGCCAAGTTGCGTTATCGTGACTCACAGGACGGTATCAGTAATACATTCTCTATCGTCCCGAAATCTCTCGGTCCGACACCGGAAGATCGTGTTGAAAACCTGGTAACAATGATGGACGGTTACTTTACTAAAGGTGCACACCACCTGAACGTAAACGTGCTGAACCGTGAAATGTTGGAAGATGCCATGGAACATCCGGAGAAGTATCCGCAACTCACAATTCGTGTTTCCGGCTATGCTGTGAACTTCGTGAAACTGAGCCGCGAGCATCAGTTAGAAGTTATCAGCCGTAGTTTC